>Ga0207796_1000058_pt1 | contig 47777 bp, 42 predicted proteins | sample Pon1CUnioCityCA_6_FD_187274 | JGI IMG/M metagenome (GOLD analysis project Ga0207796, IMG submission 187274) | Marine sediment microbial community from Union City, CA, USA - Pond 1C Sediment 1 (SPAdes) | ecosystem: Environmental > Aquatic > Marine > Intertidal zone > Salt pond sediment ... | reverse complement strand
TGAAGGCTTTGTGCCCGGCTGCCTCGTCCGGATCTGTTCGAGCCAGCAGCAAATGGATCCCACCCCACTCCCCGGATTCGCGCACGCCGCTGATGTACGTCTTCTCACCGTTGAAAACCCACGCGGCGCCGTCTTTCCTCGCACGGGTCTGGCACCCGCCCAGGATGTCGGAACCACCCGCAGGCTCTGTGGTGGCGATCCCCAGGAAGGCCTCCCCGCGGGTCACCCTGGGCAGGTACTCCTCCCTTAGCTCGTCAGATCCATACTGGTAGAAAATGAAACCCCAAGCGGCCTCAACCAGGTAGAGAACGGGAACGGCCAGGCTGATGTCCGCCCGCCCCAACTCCTCGGCTGCGATGGTGGCCATCGTCCAGTCAGCCCCAACCCCTCCATACTCCTCGCCCACGGTCGGAGCCAGAAGGCCCATCTCGGCCATGCCCTCCACAATGTCGAGAGGAATCCGCTCCTCTTCATCGATTTCCCGCACGCGGGGGGCGATCTCATGCTGCGCGAAGTCCCGCACCCCCCGTCGCCAAAGTCGCTGCTCTTCGGTCCAGCTGAAATCCATTGCTATCTCCTTCTCCTTTCCACCACAGATCGGGCCAGCCAACGACGTGTAAACGGGCAAGGTTCCGAGCAACTCTTCACGGAATCCAGTACTCACATCCCAGCAGCCACAAGATCCGCATCCTCAGGCCAAGTCTTCCGCACGGTCGAAATCACACCGCTGCACCACTAGAACAGTAACCGACAGCTCTAACTGACTGGCAGTCACTATTATACTCACGGAGAAATGCGATGCAACTTCCCCCTCTCGTCCCCAGCGGGCCATGACCGGCCGATCCTGCTGGAGGCAGGCTGGCCTGCGCCTGCAGAACTGACCAGCAGACGGGCCACAAAACCCTCCGTCTCAGACGACCCGGCCAGATCACCGGCGCTGCCTCCAGATTCCCACCGCACCACGCCCGATTGCCTATAGACGGGAGAGCAACACCCTGTCAGCCCGACTGCCTGTTGACACCCTCAGCCAGGCAAGTATAATCACTCCATCCAGCGGTGGCTTACGGCGCTCCCTCCCGGCAGTGCGACATCGCAACTCGTGGCCTGTGGCGGCACTAGGTTCAACACGTGATGGCTGAGACTGCATACGTTTACCATCCAATCTACCTCGAGCACAACCAGCCCAGCCATCCGGAAAACGCGCGCCGGCTGGAGCACATCCTGGATGTCCTTGAGGAGCAAGCGCTTTGGGACCGGCTTGTCCTGGTGGCGCCCCGGGCGGCGACGAAGGAGGAGTTGCTTCGCGTTCACACAAAGGGTCACATTGACCGCGTCAGAACAGCCGCGGAGAGAGGGGGAAGGTACCTGGACCCGGACACGTACACATCGCCCCAATCCTTTCAAGCTGCCTTGATGGCCGCGGGCGGCGTCGTCAACGCAGTCGATAAGGTACTGAACAGCGAGATCGACAATGCATTCGCGCTGGTGCGCCCTCCGGGTCATCACGCCACGGCCGAGCGTGCAATGGGCTTCTGCCTGTTCAACAACGTGGCCATAGCTGCGCGAGCCGCCCTGGCTCGACAGCAGATCGAGCGGGTCTTCATCGCCGACTTTGATGTGCACCACGGCAACGGTACTGCAGACCTCTTCGCCGAGGACCCGGACGTATTCTACTTCTCGACGCACCAGTACCCTTACTACCCGGGCACCGGGGCCAAAGATGACCTGGGGCGCGGGGCTGGCAGGGGCACAGCCCTCAACGTACCACTTCCGACTGGCGTGGGGGACAAGGGTTACGCTCGCATATTCGATACGTTAGTCTGGCCGTTGGCGGAGCGCTTCAAGCCTAATCTGATCCTCGTTTCGGCAGGATACGACGGACACTGGGACGATCCATTGGCCCACATGGCGCTTTCCCTGACGGGATATGCCGCTATGGCACAGACACTGGTCGACATGGCAGAACAACTCTGCCAGGGCAGAATTGTCTTTGCTCTCGAGGGTGGATACCACCTCGACGCCCTGGCGTACGGCGTGCTGAATGCTTTCTACGCGCTCCTCGGAGAGGGGGTGGTGATCGACCCACTTGGTCCATCTCCACGCCCGGTGCGCTCGATAGACCCTCTGATCGACGAACTGAAGCATCTACATCAGCTGGATTGATCTATGCGGAAAAAGCGGAGTGGCCTGATCCATTTTATCAACTGGTGGGAGGTGGAGTGATGAACCAGATTTCCCTCGCCGATTATCGTCAGCAGATCGAAGATGCCATCCAAGACGGACGCTACGAGGAGGCCGTTGCACACGGCAAGCACATCCTGGGGCAGTACCCGAAATGTGTAAGCGCCTACTGGCTGCTGGGCAAGGTGATGCTTGAGGCCGGTCAGGGTGACCACGCGATGGACATGTTCCAGCGCGTCCTCAGCGCTGACCCCGAACACATGCTCGCCTGGGTCGGGATGAGCGAAGTTTCCAGACAGCAGGGCAAACTGAAGGACGCAGTCTGGTACCTGCAGCGTGCCTTTGAGTTGGCCACCGACAACGAGATGGTGGCACAAGAACTTCGTCAACTCTACGGACAGCTGGAGGGAAGCGAACCGGAGCGACTCCAACTCACCGAGGGCGCACTGGCAAAACTGTACCTGAGGGGCGATCTCCTGACGCGAGCAATCACCGAATTGCGCAAGCTGATCGAGGAACACCCCGACCGGCTCGATCTCAAAGTCGCCCTTGCTGAGGCACTCTGGCGGAGCGGGCAGCGTTTGCAGGCATCCCAGGTGTCCCAGGAGATCCTGGAGGAACAATCGTACAACCTCAAGTCGAACCTCATTCTGGGAGAGATATGGTCCACCAGCGGACGGGCGGCAGAAGCTGAACCCTACCTGGAACGGGCCCAGGCACTGGATCCCGAGAACGAGATGGCGCAGGACCTCTTCGGCACGAGTTCTCCCCTTCCGCCGCGAGAGCCACAGATCGTACCTCTGGACTACGAGGTTGACATCTCAGAAGAGCGGATGGACTGGATGGTGCAGATGGAGGAGGCAGTTCCGGCGGAAGTCGAGGAAGCAATGGCCGCCGAGATTGAGATCCCTTCGTGGCTGAAAGAGTTCGCCAGCGAACCCGCGGCGGAAGTCCGTGCGCCACTGCAAGAAGAGGAGCTGGAGATAGAACCAGAGTCGGAGCCCGAGCTTGCGCGTCCCACGGAGCCACAAGCTCTGGAAGGAGAGCTCCGCGAAGAGGTAGCCGAGGAGCCAACGACTGGTGCCGAGATGCCTGGCGATGAGATGGTCCCCGAGGAGGTAGCTCCCGAGGACATAGCCGAGGAAGAAGCGCTTGATTGGCTCAGCGAGCTGGAAAAAGGGGAGGCGGCGCCCGCGTCGGCCGAGGGAGAGATGGAGGAGGAGATACCGTCCTGGCTGTCAGAACTCCGAGGCGCTGCGGAGGAGGAGCCGATCGGACGTGAGGAGGAGACAGCATTTGAGCGGCTAGAGGCAGAGGGACTTGAGCGAGCCGAGATCCCGGACTGGCTGCAGGATCTTGCACCTGCAACGGAGAAACCCCTGGAAACGGCTGCACCCGAGCCAGTTGCCGACGTAACCGAAGAGCAGACGCCGCCGGAGCGACCACCGACGGAGGACCTTGAGGAACCCGCTGAAATCGCAGCGGTCGAGCCACCCACAGGGGTGGAGGTGACGGAGAAGCCCCAGGTACGAGGTGAACTTGCCAGGGAGATGGCTGAGCTACCATCCTGGCTGGAGAGCGAAGAGCTGCCCTCGGGTGAAGAAGCCCTGGCATGGCTGGCGCAGCTGGCCGAAGGACAGGAGGAGCTTCCACCACCAGCGGAGAGGGAGGAAGAAGCGCGGTTGGCAGAAATCGTGGAAGAGGGCGAACCGGAGATCGCCGCTATGCCCATGGTTGAGGCAGAGGAGCCAAAAACCCGGGAGGAGGAAGGGGAGCTGGAGGAAGCCTTTGGCTGGAGTACATTCGGCGAGAGTCAGGAGGCCGCCCAACTTCTGGAAGAGGAACAACTCGCCGAGGAAGCAGCCGCTCAACTCAGGTATTCCAGCGTCTCAACAGGCGAGTTGCTCGGTATCCTCTCGGGCGAGAGAGCCGAGGCTGTGGAGGAGGAAGCGGAGCTTGAAGAGAAGCCCAGCGCCGAGGCTGTGCCGCCCGAGGAGGATGTGCTCGAGAAGGCGCTGCCCGCCGAGGAGCCCGCGGCTGTAACTGAGCCACCTGCTGCCGAAGAGCCTGAGCTAGAGATGGTGGAGGAGATCGCACCTGAAGGTCTGGAAGAGCCAGAGATACACGAGCCTGACGTCCCGGTAGTGCCTACTGCTGAAGAGCAGGAAGCCCCACCAGCTGAGGAAGAGCCGCTCGAAGCAGAACCGGAACCGGTACCACCTCCGATGGCAGCAGAGCCGGAGGAGGAGAGACTCCCAGCAGAGGAAGCCCTCGCGGCCGAGATTCCGCCACCCCCATCAGAAGAGGAGGAGGCGCCGCTGGTCGAGGAAGAACCAGCCGAAGCAGAAATCGAAGCCGTCGCCCCCGCCATCACACCTGAGCCAGAAGAGGCAGGATTCCCGCCCGAAGAGATGCCGGAGGCCGAACTTCCAGTGCTCCCCATCGAAGAAGGGGAAGAGGCACCGCCCGAAGCTGAGGTAGCACCGGCGGCGCCCGCCGTGGCACCGGAGCGGGAAGAGGAAGAATTGGTGGCCGAAGAGGCGCCTCCGCCGGAGCCTCCCGAGGTCACCGCCGTTGCCGGGCCTGAGATCCCGACCGTGGAGGAGCCTGCACCCGCACCAGAAGCGCCTGAAATAGAGGAGGGCGCAGAGGTGGCACCTTCAGCCGCTGAGGAGAAAGCCGTCTTCGAAGGCGTGTCACCGGCTGCGGCGATGGAGGAAGCGCCGGTCGAGCAGCTCGACAAGTTCATTGCCGCTCAACAAGTCTACACCGAGGAGCACCCGGACGATCACGAAGCCGTGCTGGAGTTGGGTCGCGTGCTGTGGCAAGCAGATCGGCGCAAGGGCGCTGTTGAGGCCTATGAGAAGCTGATCAGACAAAACCAGCTCGTAGAGGACGTCATCGCAGACCTGGAGGACTACTCAGCCCAGTCGACGGACACGGCACTGATGCAGACCCTGGGTGACGCCTATATGAAGGCTGATCGACTCCAGGACGCGCTGGACAGTTATCGTCGAGCTTTGGCCGGCCTGTGAGTCAAGCCCGGTTCAGGACCCAATCAAGGAGACCAACTTGGAACGTACACTGATCATCATCAAGCCTGATGCCGTCCAGCGTGGGCTGATCGGACCGATCGTCACCCGTTTTGAGCGACGCGGTCTGCGTATCGCGGCGATGAAGCTGATGCACATCGACGAATCGTTGGCACAGCGCCACTACGCCATCCACGAGGGCAAGCCCTTCTATGAGCCACTCATCGAGTACATCACATCCAGTCCGGTGGTGGTGATGGTATTGGAGGGGAACAACGCGATTGAGATCGTGCGCCGAACAATGGGGGCCACCAACCCGACTGAGGCCGCGCCTGGCACAATCCGGGCAGATTTCGCGCTGGAGATCGGGCGCAATCTAGTCCATGGCTCCGATGGCGTCGACACGGCGAAGTTCGAGGTGTCGCTCTTCTTCGATGACGAGGAGATTCTGTCCTACAAACGCCACAACGATCCCTGGATATTCGAGTAGTGTCTGGACCTGGAACACGGAGGCGCCTCGACGTCCTTGGGGCCTATTGTTTTCTATGAAGCGCTTCTCACAGCAGCCGGTTGTTGCGCTGACCGGCGCCGGTATCTCCGCCGAAAGCGGTGTCCCTACCTTCCGCGGAGATGAGGGGTTGTGGCGAGACCACAACCCCCAGGAGCTGGCCACTGCCACGGCCTTCCATCGAGATCCCGAGCTGGTCTGGGCCTGGTACGCTTGGCGTCGCGAACTGATCGCGGCGTGCCGGCCCAATGCCGCTCATAAGACGCTCGCAGCGATGGAGCGCGAATTAGAAGACTTCACGCTGGTCACACAGAACGTGGATGGGCTCCATCAGGCGGCGGGGAGCCAGCGCGTGCTGGAGCTCCACGGAAACATATGGCGTCTCCGTTGTACACGATGCGACTATCGAACGGAGGATCACTCCGTGCCCCTTCCGAATCTCCCCCCTTGCTGCCCCGCCTGCGACGCGCTACTGCGCCCGGACGTGGTCTGGTTTGGAGAGTCGCTCCCTCGACAGGTACTCGATGCCGCCTGGCGGGCGGTGGTGGATTGCCAGACCATGCTGGTCGTGGGGACATCAGCCCTGGTCGAGCCGGCTGCGTCATTGCCCTTGCTCGCCCTCAGAAACAAATCACGTCTCGTGGAGATCAATCCCAGCGAAACGCCATTGTCCGAGCACGCTCACCAGGTGCTCCGCCAGCCGGCAGGGGAGGCGCTGCCCCGCTGGTGGTCCGCCTTCAAGAAGTGACACCCTAGCTTACAGCATGCGCACGATGACCCGCGCATCTTCCCAGAACCCCTCCAGGTCGTAGTAGTCCCGCGCCTCCGGAGCGAACAGATGGACAACCACGTCTCCGTAGTCCATGAGAACCCACCCTGAATCAGGCTCTCCCTCAACCCGCCACGGTTTCACATCGAAATCCGCCTTGGCCCGGTCAACGATGCTGTTGACCAGGGCCTTCGTCTGCCGCTTGCTGACCGCACTACCGATGACGAAGTAGTCAGCCAGAATGGAAACCTCTCGAATATCCAACAGCAGGATGTCTTCCCCTCGTTTGTCGGCGATCACGTCAACAATCCGTCGCGCCAGCTCCAGTGAATCCAGAACCCCACCTCCCATCTGTGACTGTGCTCCAAGAGACAAGTATTGTCGGCCTACGGGGCAGAGACCTCCAATGACCCGCGTTGATACCAGAGGTCTCTCACATCTTCCATCGTCTTCGCCGCCGCCAGTACCACCATCAGCCTGATGCGAGCCTTCTGACCGTTAATACCCTCCGCAACGAGGCACCCTTGGTCGAGCAGAGAGCGGTATGCCCCCGGGTAGCCGTAGCCATCCCACACGCGGCCCGAAGGACAGCGACTGGCTACGACAACCGGGACCCCTCGATCCCGGGCGCGCCCGATCACGGGCAGCCACCACGGCGGGACACGCCCGCCTCCCAGGGCCTCGATGACGACGCCGCGCACCCCACTCTGCAAGAGGTGCTCGAGCAGACCAGGATCGACCCCGATGGTGAGCTTGAGTAAGGAGACGCCTGGCGCCAGGCCCCGCCACGGCAAGACCTGCCGCTCAGGGCGCTGGTGAATGATGACCGCGCCTCCCTCCACACGACCGATAGCTCCCCAGCCTGGCGACTGGAATGTGGCCGGGCTCAGGGTATGCATCTTCGTTACTAGGCGGGCAGCGTGAATCTCGTCGTTGAAGACGATCATCGTCCCCAGGCCGCAACTTCTCGGAGCCGCCGCCACGCGGACAGCCGCCAGCAGATTGGCGTAGCCGTCGTAGCCGACATCGGATGCCGTGCGCATGGCCCCGGTGAGCACGACAGGTCTGTCTCCTGGCAGCGTCAAATCGAGAAGATAGGCCGTCTCCTCCATGGTGTCGGTCCCGTGAGTCACCACCACACCCCTGACTTCGGGCTCCTCCACCAGCTCAGCCACCCGGTTCCGGATCGCCTCCAGCACCTCCGAAGTGAAATGGGAGCTCGGCAGGTTGCAGACCTCCTCCACGCAAGCCTCGGGCACGTCAGGCGAAAACACGGCGGCAAAATCGGAGGCGTCGAGCCGGGGCACAGCCCCGCCGGCGTTCTCATCGTGCCGCATCGCAATGGTCCCGCCAGTAGTCAGAACAGCCACGTAGGACGTGGAACTTGTCATGTCTCGTTTGACGTCACCCAATGGTCATCCCCCAGCTCCCTCAAGAATACTCCGCCCATGGGAAGGTCGATACCGCCCGGCACCAGATCTCGTCTGGAACAACCACCGAATCGTCTTGTCCACCCACCGGGGCAAGCCGATCGACATGGGAGAACAACGGACCCAGGACATTCCGCCCGGTCTCAATCGTGAGCAGAAAGGCCCGGGCCAGGGCACCCCCCTCCGAAAGCAGCCCCCTCTCGATGAAGCCGTGCCGCACGCGGCTCAGATCATAGGGGACAGCCCGATGCTCTGCCTGCCAGCGGCCGTCTCGCCAGGTGAGCACGGCATACTGAGCGCGCGTATCCTGATTCAGTGATCCCGACACCGCGCCGGGATTGAGCATCAGCCGACCGTCGCGCTCTTCCCCCCACGGAATATGGGTGTGCCCGCAGACCAGGACCGGCTCGGCAGTTTCATGCAACGCATCGCTCACACGCAGTTGCTCACAACCTTCGTCGATGAACCCTGCCCGGCGGAACCAGCCAATCGCCTCTTCGTCACCCTTCGGAACGATCTGACCGAGCGGATCGCGAGGGGCGCCGTGCACCACCCGAATCGGATGAACGCCCTCAAGGGCAACAACGCGCTCCTCTGGGAGCGCCTCGGCAAACGCGAGCGTCTCCCGATCGACTTGCTCGCAGGTCCAACGCATAGCGGCCCACTGCTCACTCCAATACCAGGACTCTGGCGCGAGGCCCGCATGGTAGTTGAGCACGTAGCCATCCGTATTGCCACGGATCATCCACGCGTCCAGCGACCGCAGCAGGCGCATCGTCTCCAGCGGAAAGGGCCCCCGCACCAGATAGTCCCCGGCCGCGATAATACCATCCACGCCGCGCCGATCGATGTCCTCCACCACCGCCTCCAACGCGGGCAGATTGTCGTGGACGTCAGCCAGGAGGGCCAGCCGCATCGAGTCTCTCCGGTCCAAGACGAGGAACAGTCTGAGCCCTAGGCCACTTTCTCAACGTCGTCCATCCTCAGGGATACGACTTGTGACACAGCATTCGAACCCATGGACACACCGTAAACCGCGTCCGCAGACTCGACAGTTGAGCGATTATGAGTGATCACGATGAACTGCGTCTGCTCCGCCAGTTCCTCCAGCTTGGCGCGGAACCGCCCCACGTTCGCCTCGTCGAGCATTGCATCTACCTCATCCAGCACGCAGAACGGCGTCGGGCTGACGTGAAGCAGGGAGAAGAGAAGTGCCACAGCGGTCAAAGCCCGCTCCCCTCCAGAGAGCAGCGCCAGCCGCTGGGAACGCTTCCCGGGGGGGCGCGCCACAATGCCAATGCCGGTGCGCAACAGATCTTCGGGCTCGGTCAGCACGAGCCGCGCCTCACCACCGTCGAAAAGATGAACGAACATCTCGGAGAAGTACTCTGAAACATCATCGAAGGTCTCCTTGAATGCCCGCTCCATCATCGTGTCCAGCTCGGAGACGCTCCTTCGCAACTGCTCCGTGGCCGCGTGGAGGTCGGCGGCTTGCTCTGTCAGGAACTCGTAGCGCTCCCGTACCTCGGCCAATTCATTCGGAGCGTTCGGATTGATCCCTCCCAGCCGCTGGAGGCGCTTCTTCACGAAATGCATCTCGTCCTCCAGCCCCTCTGGCAGCTCTTCTACCACGGGCAGCTCGGAAACCAGCGGGCGCATAGGAAGGGGAGCCTGCGCCGTCACGGCACTGTCGAGCTCCAATTCCACCAGGCCCAGATCCTCATTGATCCGTTCCGCCAACAGCTGCAGGTCATCCTGGCGGCGTTCGACGTCGAGACCGGCCCGACCGTACTGTTCCTCGGCGCTCCGGACTCGCTCCTGAGCCCGCTGCCGCTGCTCCTCGAGAGCAGTCTGTTCAGTCTCAAGCCTCTCCAACGCATCTTCGGCAGGTTGTATGTTCTCCCGGACTGCGCGGAGCTCGTCGTCTAGACGGGATGCCGTGCCACGCAACTCGACGACACGATCAAGCAGTTCCTCCCTCTCGGCCTTCAGTTCAGCCGCCCGCTCGCGGCGGGCGTCGACCTGAGAATGGAGCCTCTCCAGCAGTCCCGACTCCCGTTCCAGGGTCTGTTGTTCGCTCTGAAGTGAGGACTCCGCCACCGCCAGACTTGTGCGAGCCTCGGACAACGTCTCCCGCTCGAACTGTGCCACTTGCTCCCGAGCAGCAGTGGCCCTCTGCGCCAGATGGCTGAACGCCTCTTCCATCGCCGCTACCCGCTCCGCGACTGCACGCCTCTCCTCCTCCAGCTCACGAGACCGCTGATGGGCCTCCCGGAGCCGCACTCGAAAGCCCTCCGCGGCCTCCATGGCATACGCGGCCTCCTCGCCAGCCTCTGCCCCCGCGAGATCAGCCCTCGGTGCCTCCAGGGCGAGACGAATCGCCCTCGCGCGCTCCAGCTGCGCCGATCGCTCTTCCTTCAGCCCGGCAGCTTGCGCTTGAAGCGCTTCTCTCTGCGAACGAATCCTCTCCAACTGGGAGATCTCATGCTCAAGGGCCGTCCGCTGGCTGCGAACAGTCTCCTCCACCACCGCGACAGCCGTGCGAGCCTCACCGAGCTTCTCCTGGTACTCCTTGTTCTTTTCCGCCCGGGCTCGGGCTTCCTGCTGCTCAATCTCCTTGATCCGGTTCTCCAAAGATGCCGCCCGTTCGCGCTCGGCCCCCCGGAGTCGTTCAAGCTCCTGCAAACGAGCCCGCACCTCCTCCAGGCGCCTTGGCAGCCGCCGCCGGGCCCGCTCATCGGTAAGCACACTGCCCGCCTCGGCCCCTCCAAGGACAAACACGCCATCAGCGCGTAACACGAGACCGTCTCGCGTGACGCAGCAACTCCCCGGCGGCATGTCAGGCTGCAGAGTCCTCGCCTCCGCGAGGTCTTGGCAGAGAGCGATCCGACCAAGCAGAGCATCAGCCACCGGCCGAATCCGGTCGCTGCAAGTCACCTGGGCAGCAGCGGTCAGGGCGCGAGAGGGCAATTCGCCAGCCTGAACCGGTGTGCAGAGGCTGTCCAACGCAATGAGCGTCAGCCTCCCACCCTGCTTCTTCAGGAGCTCATGCGCTCGCTTAACGATGGATTGTCGCTCTACGATGATTGCCTGTAGCGTGTCTCCGGGGGAGCCACTGCCTAAGGCAGCCTCGACGGCTCGCTCCCACGCCGGCGCCACCTCGATGAGTTCAGCCAGCGGGCCGAGCATACCCTCGAGGCCGGACTCAAGCAGTGCCTGGGCTCCTTTGACGTAGGCCGCCCCCGTGGCGTGCATGCGGTCGAGCGCCTTGAGCTCGCCAGCCAACTCTGCCTCTTCCTGTCGCGCTCCGCGTGATGCCTCATCGAGCCGCTCTATCTCGCTCCGGCAATCAACCAGCTCCTTCGAAAGCCGAATGCGTTCCTCATTCGGCTCGTGGGCGTCCTGCTGAAGGACCTCCCAGGTCCGCTCAAGCTCGGCCAGTTCAGTTTGCCGCCTCGCGAGGGCTTGCTCCAACTCATTCAGCCGCGCACGGCCCAGCGACACTTGCTCTGCTTGCTCCTCCTCATCCCGACCGAGCGGCTCCAATCCGGCGATGACCTCTTCCCGTCGGCTTTCCAGCTGTCGAGCACGGTCCTCGGCTACGGCCTGCTCACTGGCCAGGCGGGTAATCCTGTCCCGGACCTCCCCCAGCGCCTGGTCCAGGCGCTCCAATCGGGCGCGTTGGCTGCGGAGCGATTGCTCCGTCTCCGCCCGCTTCAGCTCCCGCTGCTCGGCCCTCCGCGCCTTCGCCTCAGCCTCCTCTTGGACCGCAGCGCGTCGGGCTCGACAGGTTGCCACCTCCTGTCCCAGCTGTTCGACCCGACCACTGAGCTCGGCTACCCGATTAGCTTGCTCCTGCCGCTGCTCTTCAAGAGGCCCCACCTCGTCCATCAGTTCCTGGCGGCGTGTCTTCAGCAATCGCTCCCTCTCCTCAGAGACAGCCAGCTCACGCCGAGCCCTGTCAACATCCTCGTGAAGATCACCACTCTCGCGGTACCAGCGGCGCAGCTCAGCGCGCAACGTGCTCTCCCGCTCCCGCACCTCGCTCAGACGCCGACTGACCTGCGAAGCCTCCTGTTTGAGTGTCGTTAACCGCTCCTCCAGGGTCTCGGCCCGTTCCATGGCACGCCCCAGAGCCGCCTGCTGTTGCCCCCACCGGTATCCGTACCAGGTGGTTTGCAACCGCTCTCGATGCGCGCTCAGACGACGGTACTGCTCCACCTGCCGCGCATCCCGATCCAAGCGCTTCACCCGGGGGGCAATCTCGCTGATGATGTCCTGCACGCGCTCCAGGTTGTGCTCTGTCTCATCCAGGCGCTCAACCGTCTTCTCGCGACGATCGCGATAAAGCGTGATGCCGGCGGCCTCCTCGAAGAGAGCACGTCGCTCCTCAGGCCGGAGCGCCAACGCCGCGTCGACAACCCCCTGCCCAATGACGGTATACGTCCGCTCACTGAGGCTGCTCTCCGCCAACAGCTCCTCAATGTCACGCAGCAACACCTGTGAGCCATTGAGGAGATACTCGTTCTCACCGGAGCGATACGCGCGTCGAGCGACGGTGACCTCGCTGAACTCGATGGGCAGGCCGCCGCTGGCGTTGTCGAAGGTTAAGGCAACCTCCGCCATGCCGGCCCGAGCACGCCGATCCCCTCCCGCGAAGATCATGTCAACACTGGACTTGGCACGCAGCGTGCTCATGCTCCGCTCACCCAAGGCCCAGCGAATGGCATCGGCAATGTTGCTCTTGCCTGTTCCGTTTGGACCCACGATGACGGTGATGCCCTTCGGAAACTCGAATTCGGTCTTGTTGGCGAAGGACTTGTAACCCTGAAGTACGAGATGTCTGAGGCGCATGGTGATGCGCTCAGTATACCGTGCCTGATGAGGAATGCAAATCCGGTCCTCGCAGGAGACCGGTAGCCATCACGTGGAGGCAGAACTAACGGGCCAGCGACCCGGCCATTGGCCGCAACGATGTCTACTTGAGAAGGCAGTCAACAGACGATTAGATCAGGGGGTCCAGGAAGGGAGAAGATCAGGGTGGGGTCAGTTGTGGAACTGAGCGTGCGTCCGAAAACAGGTTCGAGAACGCGCTCGGGACTCGTGAGGGGGCTGCCCAGGAGTCACGTTGAACGGCACGACTTGCAGAGAGGATCACGCACGCCCGACTATCACGGCGTCTCTGGACGTTTCTCCGATGCGCCGTCGCCGACCAATGTCTCCCAGGCCGCCTCCGCCGCGTCCTGCTCGGCTGCCTGCTTGCTGCGACCTGAGCCCTCACCGACGACCCGGTCCTCCAACAGGACCTGCGCCTCGAAGACCTTGGCATGATCGGGTCCCTTCTCGGTCACGATGCGGTAACGCGGCGTCACCTTCTCCTCAGACTGGCTCCACTCTTGCAGGCGGCTCTTTGCGTCCTGATCCGCCGCTTGATCCAGCGTAGTCCGCGCCACCGGCCCAAGGAGCGGTTCCACAAACGCCTGCGCAGCCGCCATGCCGCCGTCCAGGTAGATGGCCCCGACCACGGCCTCAAATGCATCGCAGAGATTTGGGTCTCTGGTCCGTCCGCCCGCTTCCTCCTCGCCGTGGCCGAGCCACAGCGCTTGTCCGATGCCCACGGCACGGGCCAAATCGGCCAGCGTCTCGGTGCGCACCAGAGCCGCCCTCAGACGCGTCATCCGTCCCTCCGCGAAGTCCGTGTACTCGCAATACACCCAGGCTGCGGCGACGAAGTCGATCACAGCGTCCCCCAGGAATTCGAGCCGCTGATTGTCTCTCGCCTCCTCCTCAGGATGCTCATTGACGTACGAGGGATGCGTCAGCGCACGGCGGAGCAGCGCCGGGTCTCGAAAGCGATGCCCCAGCGCCTCCTGAAGCGCATCAAGCCCAGAGCCGAATTGTTGCTCCATCACCCCGAACCCGGGCCTCCCCGCTCGCGAATCCGTTTCTCATACTTCCTCAGCGCATCCGCCAGCGCTTCCTCGGCATCGACATCCAGTGCTGTGGCCAGAGCCAGCAGGCTGTAAACCGTGTCCCCGACCTCCCCCGAGAAATCCACATCTTGGTCGAGCGGTCGCTGACCATATCCGCTGGCGTCCAGGATAAGCTTGGCCAGCTCCCCCACCTCTGACACCAGGTCCAGAACGTGTGTCCCCGCGTCGTATTCTAGCCCGTGACCGCGCATCAAGCGGGCTACGTCTTGCTGTGCATTCATCAAGCTGTCCCGATCTCTCATACGGATCTCCGAGAAGCGCGCCTTCGGCGTCTTGATCCCTGCCGATACTGTACATTCCGGCGGGTGAACGCTTCTCGCAGATTCAACCTACTTGGGCGGGGTCTTGAACCCGCTCCCCGTAAGAACCACGACCGTGGGCGAACGTGAACCAGGGCTCTGGCCCGCCATCAGGGAATCAAGAGCCGCCACCGCGAGCGCCGACGTCGGCTCGACGTAGAAACCGAGCCGGGCCAACTGCCGCTGAGCCCTCAGCGTTTCCCCGTCGGGCACGCTGACGATGGCACCGCCGCTGCGCCGCACCGCAGCCAGGACCTGTTGGTCCCATACCGGCGCAGAAATGCGCACCCCGCCCGCTACAGTCTCTCCCTCCTTCACGGGCCTGGCCTCTGTCGCCCCGGTCCTCCATGCTCGCGCGAGCGGCGCGCAGGCCTCGGCCTGCACGCCAAATAGCCGGGGGCGAGCCTCGATCAGCCCTGCCGTTAGGAGCTCACTGAACCCCATGTCCAGCCCCAGTAGGAGGCCTCCATGGCCCACCGGCACCACAACGCTGCTCGGCGCCCATCCGTCACACTGCTCCCAGAGCTCGAAGGCCACGGTCTTCATACCGTGGGCATAGAGCGGGCTGTAGGCGTGACTGGCGTAAACAGCCCCCGCCTCCACTCTCTCCAACACGGCACGAGCCGTGTCCGTCCGAGAGCCGGGCACCGCGACGACGTCTGCACCGTAGACCGCGATCTGGGCCTGCTTGACCGCCGACGCATGCTCCGGCACGTAAACCGTGGCCCGCAACCCTCCGCGGGCCGCGTAGGCCGACAGCGCAGCCCCGGCATTCCCCGAGGAATCCTCCACCACCTCGCTGACGCCCGCAGCGCTCAAGGCCGTCACCAACAGCGTGGCCCCGCGATCTTTGAACGAGCCGGTCGGGTTAAGGGACTCGGATTTCACCCGAATCGGATGGTCGTTCCAGTCAACGTCCACCAGCGGAGTCCATCCCTCGCCCAGCGTCACCGGCGTGGCATTCTCCGGCAAGGGCAACGCTTCGCGGTAGCGCCACATGCCCTCCGTTCCGCTTCGGACTCGCGTCAGATCGAACGTCGGACCACCCACAATATGCAGCACGCCGCCACAGGAACACCGACATCGTGTGACGTCGAAGGGCCAGTCACGGCGGCAGCAGTGGCACCGCAGTCTCATCTGGCCTTCTCGTCTCGCAACTCCTGCGTCAGCCGTCGCCGGAAGCGGACCAGATCTATAAAAGCCTTGACAATGACTTTCAGGTTAGCACCAGTGGCCTCACCGGCTGCACGCGGAAGGTGGGTAAGCGGTGCTTCAGCGATGTCGAACCCTCGAGCTTTCGCCCCGGCCAGGAATTCTGTATCAATCATGGCGCCATCCGAGACGATGTTCACGTCCTCAAGTACCGCCTTCCGGAACAGTTTGAAGCCGCAATCGATGTCGCGGCAGAGGTAGCCGAAGAGGAGGCGCACCACGGCATTCCACCCCCATCCGTTGAGCCGCCGGATGAAGTTGTCCTGTCGGTTGACGCGATGACCACACACGATATCTGCCTCTTCCTCTTCAAGACGGTCCAGGAGCCGCGTGATCTCCCCGAAATCGAACTGGGCGTCGCCGGGAAAGAATGCAATCAGGTCCTTCTCAGCTGCCTCGAACCCCGCCTTGAGGGCCCCCCCGTAGCCCCGATTGGGATAGTGCTCCACCAGCCGATAATTATCGATTGCTTCCTCTAGCTGACGGCCGATCTCCCCCGTTCGATCAGAGCTGCCGTCGTTGACCAGGATGATCTCATACTCCCGGTCCAGGGTCTGAGCAACCTCCGATACATGTCGCACGGCCTGCTCGACGTTATCCTCTTCATTGTAGGCCGGCAGGACAATAGAAAGACTATCCATCAACGCTTCTCCTCGATTAGTGGTCGACACGATAGTATATCAATCTCCCCCGTGTTAGCAACCGCATCACAGATCGCGGACTGCACCAGCCAACGGAGGCAGGTCTCACGCTCCAGCATGCGCGTGCTGCACCGTCGCCCCGCGCGGATCTCGCTGCAAGGAGCGCTTGAGTTGAACGCCACTGGGACCTGCCCCGCAAGAACAGGATTCGACCAGGTGCCAGCTCGCGACACAAGGCCCGGAAGAAGCAATCTAGCTTTCAAGGCCCAGCCTGGCCCGTCTTCTCTCCCGCTCCCAGGCCGGGACCTCGTCGGCCTCCTTCTGGCTCAGCACCTCGCGGAGCTCGAAGACTCGATCCCGCAGGAGTGCCGCCTTCTCGAACTCTAGGGCATCCGCCGCAGCTTCCATCTGCTTCTTAAGCTCCCGAATCATCCGGGCTAGCTCGTCCTTGGGCAGCCGACCGAGACTCAAGTCCGGTTCGTCCGCAGGTGCCGCCTGTCGCCGTACTCGGTCCGTCAGATCGCGGACCTCCTTCACGATAGAGGCAGGTTCAATGCCGTGCTCGCGATTGTACTCGATCTGCACCTCGCGGCGCCGCTCCGTCTCATCGATGGCACGCGCCATCGAGTCGGTGATCTCGTCGGCATAGAGCACTGCCGTCCCATTGATGTGCCGGGCTGCACGGCCTATCGTCTGAATGAGAGCCGTATCCGAACGAAGGAAACCTTCCTTATCCGCATCCAGCACGGCCACCATGCTCACCTCCGGAAGATCAAGCCCCTCCCGCAGCAAATTCACCCCAACGACTACATCGTAGGCGCCCAGGCGCAGGTCACGCAGAATCTCGACCCGCTCGATCGTCTGAATCTCGCTGTGCAGATAGTGGACGTTGATATCGAGCTCCCGCAGGTAATCGGACAGATCCTCCGCCATCCGCTTGGTCAGCGTGGTGACCAGCACGCGCTCCCCTCGCTCCAGCCGCTCGTTGATCCGTCCCACGAGATCGTCTACCTGACCCTGTGCCGGCCTGACGATCACCTGCGGATCAACCACTCCCGTCGGCCGGATGATCTGCTCGACCACCTGGGCACTCCTTTCCAACTCGTAAGGCCCCGGCGTGGCCGATGTGTAGATTGCCTGGTTCACGCGCGCCTCGAACTCCTCGAACTCAAGGGGGCGGTTGTCCAGAGCTGAACGCAGCCGGAATCCAAAATCGACCAGCGTCCCCTTTCGGCTCCGGTCCCCGTGATACATGCCGCGCACCTGGGGAATCGTCATGTGCGACTCATCAACCACAAGCAAGTAGTCCGCCGGGAAATAGTCCATCAGGGTCCAGGGCGGAGAGCCCGGCGGGCGTTGCTGAAGATGCCGTGAGTAATTCTCGATGCCGGAACAGTACCCAATCTCACGGATCATCTCCAGATCATACCGCGTGCGTTGCTCCAGGCGCTGGGCCTCTAGAAGCTTCCCCTCTTCCTTGAGCTCAGCCAGTTGTGTCTCAAGTTCTGCCTCGATATCGATCAGCGCCTGCTCACGTTTCTCCTCGGGTGTGATGAAATGCTTCGCCGGGAAGATCTTCAACTCGTGCATGTCGGCGAGCACCTCACCGGTCAGCGGATCAACCTCGGTGATGCGCTCGATCTCCTCACCCCAGAAGCTGATGCGATACGCCGTCTCCCCGTAGGCCGGCATGATCTCAAGCGTGTCCCCTCGTACCCGGAAATTCCCCCGCATCAGCGAGACGTCATTCCGCTCGTAGTAGATGCTGACCAGGTGCCGGAGAAGCGTGTCCCGGCGATGTCGCTGCCCTTTTTCCAGCTCGAGGACAACGCGACCCCACTCCTGAGGGTCCCCAATGGCATAGATGCACGACACAGAGGCCACGATGACGACATCCCGACGGGAGAAGAGCGCCGTCGTGGCTGCCAGGCGGAGCCTGTCAATCTCCTCGTTGATATCCGCGTCTTTCTCAATGTAGAGATCGTGTTTGGGCACGTAGGCTTCCGGCTGATAATAGTCGTAGTATGACACAAAGTACTCAACGGCGTTATGAGGGAAGAAATCGCTGAACTCAGAATAGAGCTGTGCCGCCAGCGTCTTGTTGTGGGCGAGGACAAGAGTCGGCTTCTGTACCTCTTCGATGACCCGCGAGACCACATAGGTCTTGCCAGTCCCTGTGGCCCCGAGCAAAGTCTGATGCTCGTGTCCGTCTCGAATCCCCGTAACCAACGAATCGATTGCCTGAGGTTGATCCCCGGTCGGTCGGAATTGCGATACTAAGTCGAATCTTGGCATGGATCGATACCCGTTCAGACCCTGCTACGCCACCCGAGCGCGGTGGCAGAGACGATGCTTCGCCAATATTAGAACGTCAGTTCGCATTGATTATACCGCACTTTTCGCCCCGCCGCCAGATTCGGCAGGTTGGGAGATCCTGGGGGCCCTCCACTCAGAACCACAGAAGAGAGCCACCTCACCATTGACCATCACTGCGCTGGGGATAGCCAGCTGGCGCATCGCCCGGGCACCACAGACTACCCGACCAAGCCTGTGCATCGCAGCTCCCTATTCTATGGGTGGATTGGGCCTGGAAGATCAGAGTGGGCCTCTGCGGAACGCAGGATCCTGGTGGTTGAAAACGCCGCTTGTGTCCCTGTTTAGGAAGCAGTCCTGCACGACGAGGTTTGCACGCCGCTTTCCACTCAAGAAGGGGCAGGAAAGGCTGCGAACACGGCGGGAGCAACGACCGGATGAGATTCTACTCGGGCTGATGATGGCCCGAATGAGCGTCGTTGAAGCGGTCGATGAGCCGAGAGCGACGAGAGCGCGGAGCGTATAGCCTTGATCGTGCTCACAGTGAAGCGAGTGACACAGAAGGACGGGCAGCAGTTCGACCACAACCCCTACGGGATCATGCAGGAGGACGCCTTCGCACCGCGCGCTCTGGTGCGGCAACTCGACCCAATCGGTACGGCACAATGAGAAGACCTGATTGCCGGGGGCAACGACCGGACAGCGTGTTTACTCGGAAGCAGCCCCTCTGGTGATCCTGCACTTCAGGTCTCTTCGCAGTCCCCGCCGCGCTTATCCGCACGGCCCAACTCGGGTTCCCCCGGTCACTCCAGAAAGACGCGTGCGAACCACTACTGAGCCGGCTCGACATGGACAAAGGCAAGGCTGACACTCGGCAGGCTCTCTACCCTCTCCCTCACTCGCTCAGCTATCTCGTGGGCCCTGTGGAGCGAGATCTCGCCATCGACGTCAATGTGCATATCGACGCGCAGCTCCGGCCCCACGTAGTCCGCGATCACTTGGTGGACGTCCACCACACCCGCGACCGCGGAAGCCGCCTCAATGATGCGATCTGTCACCTCAGCCGGTGCTCCTCGTCCGGTGAGGTATCCCAGGTTCTCGTATAGGATCTCCCACATAGCCCGGCCAATCCACAGTGCCACGGCGATCCCTGCGACAGGATCAAGCAAAGGGTGAACCACACTTGACCCCACAACGCCCAGCCACGCCGCCGATGATGCGATGACATCGGCTAGATTGTCGCGAGCGGTGGCTCGGATGGCAGGGCTGCTGGCTTTCAGCCCCAGATCATTGACCACCTTATACATTGCCAGCTTGATCAGTCCACCGCCAAGCAGCACGACGGTGGGCCAAGCAGGAGGCACCGCTACGCCACCCGCCCGAAAGCGAGCCACTCCCTCCCGGACAGCGCTGAATCCAGCGACGCCCATCGCAGCCACGATGACCAGACTCACCAGCGGCTCGAACCGGCTGTGCCCTTGAGGGTGTGTCTCATCCGGGGGCTGGCGGGCCACGTAGAGACCAGCCGCCAGGAGGAGGCTGTAGAAACTGTCGGAGAGGGAGTTGGCTGCGTCAGATAGCACCGCACTGCTGCCCGTCGTCCAGGCCACCACACCCTTCGCAGTCGCCAGGACCACGTTGCCGATCACGGCAATCAGTGTCGCACGCCGGTAAAGCGACCACCGCAAGCGATCCTTGGGCTGCCTTCGTACCTGCTTCACGCCGTCACGCATACTCTGCTGCCTCAGATAGATGTGTCGGTCTTCGATCGACCAGGAAGGTATGGCTGCGTCTGCCACGTCTCGATGGGCGACTGCAGGCCAGCACGCACGATACTATCACGCCAGACAGATTTTCACAACTGGAATGGATGTGCTACAATACAAGCCAACATGAATATGCCGCAACTGATTCTCGCCTCTCAATCGCCTCGCCGTCGGGAGCTTCTACAGCTTCTGGAGTTGCCGTTCGAGGTGACCCCGGCCGACCTGAAGGAAGCGCCCGAACCCGACGAGACACCTACCGAACTGGCCCTTCGGTTGAGCCGGGCCAAGGCAGGAAGCGTGCTGGACAGCGATCGTGACGTCCTGGTGATCGCCTGTGATACGATCGTGGTGCTTGAAGACGGCCGGAACCAGGGACGGGTACTGGGCAAGCCGCGCGATGGTGAAGAAGCGAAGTTGATGTTGCGCAAGCTGCGCGACCGCTCACACCGCGTCTACAGCGCTGTCACCATCATGGATCGCCTTGGGAACACGGCGACGGAGTTGGCGGAAACCCGCCTCACGATGCGACCATACACAATGGCAGAGCTCGACGCTTATGTGGCCAGTGGAGACCCCCTGGACAAGGCGGGAGCATACGCCATCCAGCACGAGGGCTTCCATCCAGTGCAGGAGATTGAGGGCTGCTACGCCAGCGTGATGGGACTGCCCCTGTGCCACCTGACCCGCTGCCTGGCCGCCCACGGTACTTCCGTTCCTGTCAGCGTGGCGGATGCCTGCCAAGCTCACACCGGCCACCGCTGCGAGATCTATCCGGAGATTATTCGCCCTTGATCTATCTAGTGACAACAGACCATCTGCAGCGCCTGGCTATCATCACAACCGTCCTTCTACTGCTCGTGGTCAGCTGCAGGGCCACTCCCGTGGCCCCCCAACAGACTCAGCCAGTTGCCGTCGCGACTGATGAGCCGACGACAACACCCGTCCCAGCCCTGCCTGAGGCCACGGTCAGCGCGTTCCTCCGGGCCTGGGAAGAACAGGATTACGCAGCCATGTACCCCCTGCTCGCGCCTCGGAGCAAGGGGACTGTTGAGGCCGAGGCTTTCCGCAGGCGATACAGCAACGCTCTCACCGCTGCCTCGGTGGTGACCGTCACGACAAAGCTGCAGTCGGTCCTTCGTCACGACGATCGAGCGTCAGCGGCGTTTCACATCGAGTTCCAGACAGCGATATTCGGCGTCCTGTCCGCGGACGCGAACATGGCCCTCATCCGGACAGCCGGCGCATGGGGCATCGACTGGGATCCCAGCCTGATCTGGCCACAGCTAGACGAAGATAAGTACTTCCGCACCACATACAGTATCCCCATCCGGGCCAATATCTATGACGCAGGCGGCCTCGGCCTGGCAACGCAGGGGACAATCGTCACCCTCGGTGTTATCCCGGCGCAGATTGACGACGAGGAGGCCCTCCTGCTGGCATTGACGTCCATCACCGGTCTGTCCAGCGAGGCCATCCGCGATCGCTACCAATCGGCCAACCCGGAGTGGAAAGTCCCAATTGCGGACATACCGGCAGAGGTTAGCGTGGAGCAGAACGAGATGCTCGCCTCCGTCGCCGGTCTCTACCGCGAGGAGAAGACTGGACGTCTGTACCCGCACGGAGAGGCCGCGCCTCACGTCGTCGGCTGGGTGGCGCCGGTGCCGGCTGAGGACCTGATGGAGTATCGGTCACGCGGATACCGAGGCGACGAGATGGTGGGTGTTGCCGGTCTCGAGGCATGGGGAGAAGACACGTTGGCAGGACAGCACGGGGGCACCCTGGCCATCGTCACAGCGGCGGGCGAAGAGGTCATGGGGTTGCGCCACCGCGATGCCACCCCTGGCCGATCCATCTACACCACTCTGAATCGCGATGTTCAGGAAAAGGCCCAGCAGATCCTGGGCAATCGCACAGGCGCCATCGTCCTCCTTGACGTTCAGACAGGCGCGATCCGCGCCCTCGTCAGCGGGCCGGGTTTCGATCCCAACGTCATCGTCGGACCAAGTAGCGATCTGGAGCGTTCCCGTGTTCTGGCGGACCCCCGACACCCTCTCATCAATCGTGCCCTGCAAGGTACGTACCCCACCGGCTCGGTCTTCAAGATCGTGACCATGTCGGCAGGGATGGAAGAAGCGGGTATGGATCCGGAAACCACCAGCTTCAACTGTCCCGGATACTGGGATGGACTGGGCCGCGGTGCCAGGAAGTACTGCTGGAAGAGTGATGGCCACGGTGAGATCGTGCTCCAAGACGGTCTCTCAGCCTCCTGCAACGTGGTATTCTACACCGTCGGGAAAACCCTCCATGAGACCGACCCAGGGGCCCTTTCACGCTTCGGCCAGGCTTTTGGCCTTGGTCAGGAGACGGGGCTAGAGGGACTGCTGGAAGAGAGCGGACTGATGCCCAGCCCAACCTGGAAGGAGGAGGCTTTTGGAGAGATGTGGTATCCGGGAGACACGGTCAATCTGGCGATTGGACAGGGCTACCTCCGCGTGACACCGCTGCAGGTCGCTCGGATGATGGCAGCAGTCGCCAACGGTGGGACGCTTCTCCAGCCGTTTGTCGTCGACCGCATAGAGGCTGGTGAGGATCAGCCCGAGGGCAAGACCGAACCCAGGGTTGCGGGGACTCTGCCAGTTTCCCCGGAGCATCTGGCCGCGTTGCAGGACGGCCTACTCGGGGTCACGTCGAACGAGTCAATCGGCACCGCGAGCCACCGTTTCGCCGGTCTGAGTATTCCCGTTGCCGGTAAGACAGGGACGGCCGAAGCCGGCGGAGTGGATGCGGAGCCGCACTCGTGGTTCGCTGCCTACGCCCCGGCGGACGACCCGGAGATCGCGTTGGTAGTCGTGGCGGAGAATGCGGGGGAGGGATCCACAGTTGCTGCTCCCCTGGCCCGACAGGTCGTAGAGGCATACTTCGGTCTTCCCCTCACCGATCTGCCTCCGGAAGCCGAGGAGGGGTACGTCCCCCCCACACCGACACCAGAGCCGTAGGAACAGAGGGCCAGTTGGTCTTCCGCCAGTTGCCCAGGTCGCGCTGCCGGACACGCCCCTCGACAGTGGAGCGAGTCTGCCACCCCGCTGCGCGCCAGTCAAGTCGGCAGAAAAGGGAAGAGCAGCCTGTGGCCGATCCCCTGCTCCAGCAAACTACCCGAGCCTCTGGTGCAGCGCCGCGCACACGCCTGATGCATGCCAGGAAAGAGCGCCCTCGCTTTCATCAGCTCCCTTCACCGTCCAGCCACCCACGTTCCCGTCGCTTCCTACGGTCCCAGCGGCTGCGTCAGGCGCAGAGCGATGTAAGACGGGCGAAAGGAGCCGTCGGGACGTAGCAGACTGTAGGCTGAGAACGCGTTCTCCGGTCCCCAGATCACGGCCAGGTTAAGGTTCCAAAGAAACATCGGCCCGACCCAGGGCCGCTCGTCGCCCATGTGAAAGGCTCGTACAGTGTACTCTGCCTGTTGAGCCTCAGTCACTTCGCGCCCGTACTCCCACCCCGTAAGGTCCATCTCTCCGATCCCCTCCGGAGTGGGCCAGCCAAATTCGGTGACCCAGATCTCACGGTCGTCGAATCCATACTCCATCATGATCTGATGGTAATCCTCTAGCGTATCTCGGAAGAAGAAGGTTGGATGGTTGTTGTGGCTGGAAGCCACGTGGTCTCCATCCTCCACGCTTTCCTCTGGAGGGTTGCCATAGCCATAGGGGTGGGCACCGAGCGCGTCAACGTAGTCAAAGACACCCCCCTCCACCATTCCGCGCACAAATTGGCGATCCCCGACAGCCACCTCCTCGTCGTTGATGCCTGTGACAGCCGGAGCCCCGCTGATCACCAGGGCCTCGGGGTCACCAATACGGACTCCTGCGGCGCCTTCGGCCAGCAGGCGGACGAAACGGCTCGCGTCCAGCGTGTCCCCACGCCACTCCCGGGCCAGGTTCGGTTCGTTCCACAGCTCGTAGGCCTCAACACGGCCCTGATACCGTCGTGCCATCTGCTCCATGAAGCGCTGGAATTCCCCGTAGTCCGCCGGCGGCCCGCTCTCCGCTTCTACCGTCCGCGTCCAGTCCGGGGCGTGCGTCACGCCGAGAAGGAGCTTGAATCCAAATCGGTCGGCCCCCGCCACGACTTGATCAAGCGTCTTCCAGTCGAAATCCCCGGGTCCATGCTCGACGGTGTGCCACTGCACCTGTTCCTTCACCCAGCCCACGCCGAGTCCTCGTGCTCGCTCCAGGGTCTGGTCTGCATCCCATCCCGGAGGAACGTGGATCTGGACACCGTAGCTCGGCTTGGGAACGGGGGACGGCAAGGGCGTGCTGTGAACCTCCGGCTGTTCCTCCTGTCCCGGCGTCGCCGACAGAGTTGGAATGGCGGTCGTCCCACCTACGCTGTCTTTTGGCGCTGTAGTCGCTGGCGGGGTCGCGGACGGGTAAACTGACGTGCCCCGGGGCAGGCTGCCCGTACACCCAGCCACCGGCACAACGGTCAGCAGCACAAGGAGGATCAGATAGCTTCTCTTCCAGAAATACATCGTCCACTGATTCTAGCGGGTAACTTGGAGGAGTCAACCTCCGCCCACCTGGCGCACGGTGCTCCGGAATGAGGGGCGGGGCATCCCACCGTGTGGCCCGGCGCGTGAGTCATTGAACATCACCACCGCATGCGCCTCCGTTTTCGGACGGCCCGAGGGAGATCTCGTCTCGATGGATAAAGTACGAACGGCGCGGGGCGCGTTCAACATCACTCATGCCTCCGCAGGCTGTGCGTAGGCGTAGGCATTCCTAGGCACGGGACCTTGATGCTCTTGACAAGCAGGGCCCATCCGGTAGAATGGTCGACCGGGAGAGAATCATCAGCCGACCCGGCACACTGGATCATTACAGTCCCTGCTGGCGGTCGATACACCCCCTAACCTGAATCTGGCTACGGATCTCCGAAAGGCTACGGCATGTCTGACTTGATCGAAGGATTGGTCATCAAAGCACAGAGCGGCTTCTTCACAGTTCATACTGACGAAGGGGACTTCACCTGCCGGGTGCGAGGCCGGCTGAAGGAGCGGTGGAAGAATACGGATCTTGTGGCCGTCGGCGATCGAGTGTTCATCAGCGGCGTCGACGACGGGGGAATGATCGAAGGGATGATCGAGGAGGTCGCGGAACGTGAGCACGCGCTGGCACGTCTCGCGCCTTCGGCAGGCCGCGGGTCCCGACACTGGACCCGCCGCGGATACCTCTCGGAGCGGGAACAGATCATCATCGCAAACCCCGATCACGTTGTCTTCGTCTTCTCTTTGGCCAAACCGGAGCCAAATCTCCGCATGCTCGACCGCCTTCTGGTTGGCGCGGAACTGCAGAGCATCCCCGCCGTCATCTGTGCCAACAAGCTGGACCTCGTCGACGAACAAGAAGCCCACTCCCTGTTCGAAATCTACGAGGAGATCGGCTATCCAGTCCTCTATACCAGCGCAAAGACAGAGCAGGGGGTCGACGAGCTCCACGACGTCCTATCAGGGCGAATATCCGCCCTGGTGGGACCCTCAGGCGTCGGAAAGACCAGCCTCCTGAACGCCATGCAACCCGGTCTGGGCCTCCGCGTTCGCGAGGTGAGCCGCGCCACAGACAAAGGCCGGCACACCACCGTCGTCCCACAGTTGGTGCCTCTTGAGGATGATGGATGGGTAGCGGATACCCCTGGTCTCCGCGCGCTGGCCCTCTTTGACATGGATCCGGAGGAGGTCGACGCCTATTTTCCCGACATCGCCCCACTCGTTGCTGACTGCCGGTTTTCCGACTGTACCCATACTGTAGAGCCGGGCTGTGCCGTCAAGGAGGCCGTCGAAAAGGGAGAGGTGAACGCCCACCGTTACGAGAGCTTCATGCGACTCCGTGAGGAACACCAGAAGCTAGCTGACATGTACTGGTGGGGCATCGACGAGGAATGAGCGGCCTGCCTTGCGCTGGGCCTGAGTTCCCCCTCACCCAGCCTCGCCCGTCAGCGAAGACGCGGCATGGCGCGTCCTGAGGGCGTCGCGGCTAGGCCGCCGAGGGCTGTGCACTTCAGCTCGCGAGGCAACATCTTTCCCGTGGCGTAGACGGCGTCAACGGTCTCGTCCAGGGGAATGGGATTGACGTAGCCCCCCAAAACCAGGTCAGCGCAGATGAAGGCACTGGACGCGGCCGCGGCGTTGCGGGTGTGACATGGGATCTCCACAATGCCCTGCACCATGTCGCAGACAGAGCCCATCGTGTTCTGAAGCGCGATCGCGGCAGCATCTGCAGCCTGCTGAGCACTGCCCCCGGCGACCTCAACAACGGCAGCCGCAGCCATGGCCCCGGCGGCGCCTATCTCCACCTGACACCCGGCCACCTCGGCCGCAAAAGTCGCCCGGTCTGCCACAATCAGTCCAATAGCGCCGGCAGCCAATAGGGCCATCCCGGCCTTCCTCTTGTCCAGCTCCCACTCCTCGAGCATCGTGACCACCACGCCAGGAATCACGCCTGCGGAGCCCGCCGTAGGCGCAGCACAAATCACGCCCATTCCGCCATTTACGTGCATCACGGCCATGGCCCGCGCAGCCGCCCTGGTGTGCATTCCCCCGGCAGCAACCTGCCCCGCGCCCTCGGCCTCCAAAATCTGACGCGCGCTGGGATGGAGAAGCTGCATTGAGGGCAACTCGGCCTCCAGCCCCCGATGAACGCTGGATTGCATCACCTCGAGGCGCCTGAGAACCTCCGCAAGCACCGCATCTCCTGTAAGGCCGAGAAGATCGGACTCGTAGGCCAGGGCAATCTCGCCCAGCGATAGTCCGCCGTCGTTCGCAAGAGAGATCATCTCACGTGCGCTCGAAAACAGGCGTTCTCCACGCCGCACGAAGAACACAGGAGAGACGGTGTGCACGCGCCGCACACCAGACAAGTTCCGGACCGCCGACGCCAGGCCGTCGTCGACGGCTTCTCCTCGGCGCACCCGCAGCAGCTGCCGCCGACCCTGCGAAATCAGGCTGGGATCTTCCAGAAAGCCACCGGCCTGGGCCAGACGCTGACGAACCTCTCCTTCGGCCCCCGGGTCGAGCCCGATCAGCAACTCGTGGGCATCCCCGGTCAAATGGACCGACCACGATCCGACCCGGGTGAAGACCACGGCCCCGCCACCCACCGACTTCGCCATCACCCTCAGCCGCTCCCCGTCCTGCCCCACCATGCGGATCTCAACGGCATTGGGATGATCGGCCCCCGACAGGGATTGGATAGCGAACGAGACCTCCAGCCCACGCTCAGCCGCCAGGTCGAGCGCTCGGCCGAACGCTTCGTCCGTGATGGACAGACCCAGCAGCCCGGCGGTGAAGGCTAGATCGCTCCCCTGCTGTCGATAGACCTCAGCCAGTGAGCCATCTGGATCGAAGAGGAACCTGGCCGATTTCGGTTCCTGGCCCAACAGATCCCGTGCCATGCGCCCGATGTGGTACGCGCCTGCAGTGTGCGAACTGGAGGGCCCGCGCATCACAGGCCCAAGGACATCATTGAGGACACTCACTGTTTTCATCTTCGAGGTGCACTATTGTCACCGTAGGCCGTCCCTTCGGGCCTCTCTGCCCGGGACGCCACCACGATGCCGCCAAGGATCAGCAGGCCACCCACCACAGCCCAGATCGTCGGTTTCTCTCCGAGCAGCCACCAGGCCAGAAGTGTCGAGCCGACGGGCTCCCCGAGAGTGGCTAGGGTCACGAACGTAGCCGAGAGGTACCGCAGTGCCCAGTTGAGTGATGAGTGGCCCAGAATCTGCGGACCCAGCGCCATAGCACCCAACCAGAACCACGTCTCAGGCCGCTCGGGGAATCGGGGCAGGCCCGAGATCAGCAACACCACGAACAGAATCACGGCTGCGCTTCCGTAGACTGGGTAGGCATACCCCATTAATGAGAGCCGCGCCCGCAACCGCCGACCGATGAGGAAGTAGCCCGCAGCAGAAATCCCACCAACGAGGGCCAGAAGGTCCCCCAGAAGCTGATGCGTCCCTCTGCCTAGATCGCCCAACCCTATGATAGCGCCTCCAATGACCGCCACGATCAACGCCAGGACCATGCGTTTTTCCAGGGGTTCGTCGAGGAGCACATAGGACCCGACCGCGGCGAAGATCGGATGCGTTGTCATCAGCACGACGGAAGCCGCCACAGAGGTCAGCGACAGCGACATGATCCACGACAGAAAGTGAATTGCGAGCAGCAACCCCGATAGGAGCACAAGCCGCCACTGGAGACGCGTCAGCGACACCAACTCACGACGCGTTTTTGCAGCAACCACAGGCGTCAGGATCATAGTCGCCAGAGTCAGGCGCCACGCGGCAACGGTGATCGAGTGAGCCCCGGCCTGCGCCAGTCGAATCAGGATTGCGGCACTGGAGACAGTGAAGACACCTATGCCTAGCCCGATATAGGGTCGAACGCCTTCCTCTTGTGAGGGAGTCTCGACAGCTGTCTCCTTCGACCCGATGATTTCCTCCTCGTGAGGCTAAGGTCTGGTCGTCGCTCGACCGCTCAGATCAGCATCAGTGATGACCGGCAACAGGGTTGTCAACGAAAGTCCACCGCAACCGCCGCCTGTCCGATTGGCCCTTCAGAGTCGCCGGCGGTCAGGGGAGGTGAGTGTATCAACTCCATCTGGGGAGGCAGGTGTCGCTCAACTCAGAAAAAGCCAGACCTATCCCCCTCCCAGGGAACAAACGTTGGCCCGATGAACGCACAGGGACGAGAGGCAGCGAAAGCTACCTCCGCCTATTCTAGAGCCTCGCTATTCGACAAGGATCACCTCGACGCCAACTGATTCGCGGATGTTCTCAGCGAGCCTTTCGACATCCTTCGGGTCGAGGGCATCGACCTTTCGTTCCTTCTGTGGTGCACCGATGACTAGCGTTTCGGCATCACCGTGTCGCAAATACTCCACGAGGTTCTCCAAAACCGGACCGCACCGAACCTCTGTGCGGGTCTCCACGCCCAACTCCTCGGCGCGCACTTGGGCAATGCACAGCAGCGACCGCCCCAGACGCTTCAACTCATCTTCCAGCGCCCCTTGGAGCCGCTCATCAGAGGGCTCGACGAAGCCTGGATCGACTACACACAGGAAGACTAGATCTGCATCTCGTTCTTTCGCCAGAATGATCGCTCGCTGTTGAGTACGCCGGCTCGCCTCTCCGCCCCGTGTCGCACACACTATCGAACCCATTCTAGGCCTCCGTCTGCGTCCACCCGTGCTGGATGTTCGCTTCGATCAAGTCAAGCGCCTCCAGCCGGTGGTCAATGTCTTCGCTCAGTTCCTCGTATGTGCGGTCGGAAAGCAGACCGCGCCGCAGGGCGTCTCCCAACGCACCCCGTTCCGCCTGCAGGGCATCACGGCGAGCGTGAAGCAGCAGTTCCCGCTCCAATTCGGGATGGTCGGCGTAGAGTCGATTGATTTCTTCAATCAGTTGCGCCTGAGCCTGATGGTAGTCCTCCCGCAACCCAATCCACATCTCCTGGGTCAGCAGACCCTCCGTGTGCAGGCGCTTCAGCCGGGTCAGGCCCGCCCGCGCTGTGAACAGACGTCCCATGTTCTTCTCTTGCGCCACCCGGTGGTGGGGCCGATCGGTCAACCCCAGATGCTGCAGCAGAAACTGAATGGTCGTGCCCTGTACCAGAAGTGTAAACAACATCACCCCAAACGTCATGGCCAAAAGGGTATCGCGCTGAGGCAGATCGAGAGGCAAACTCAGGGCCAGGGCCAGGCTAATGGCCCCCCGCAGTCCCCCCCAGAAGAGTACGTGACGCCAGTCAGGTGGAATGTGGGGTTCCCCAGTACTGGCGCGCACCAGCAAAGAGCTCCCGTACACGACGGCAGCCCTGCCGAAGAGAACGGCCCCCACAGCGACTGCTATGGGTCCGAGATTCGCCCAAAGCTGAGCAAGATCAACGCTCAATCCGACCAGCAAGAAAAGTAACGAGTTGGCCAGAAAAGCCAGGAAGTCCCACAGGTTGAAAAGCATGATCTTCGTCGTAGGCGCGGTCTTGGCTAGCCCCACATTGGCGCTCAGAAGGCCGGCGACAACCACCGCGAGCACGCCGCTGACATGGAACTGGTGCTCGGCGATCAGGTAGGACCCATAGGCCAGCAGCGTGGTCAGCGTGGTGACGATGAGGCGATCGTCAACGCGCGCCACCAGCTGAGCCACCAGCCAACCCAGAACCCCGCCTACAGCCATTCCTCCAGCCGATACAACGAAAAAGTCCATGACACCAGCGATGGGATCGAACAGGCCAGTGACAGCCGCCACCGACGCGATCTGGAAGACGACAATCGCCGTGCCATCGTTGAATAAGCTCTCCCCCTCGATAGCCACCGCCAGCCGCCGAGGCACGCCCAGGTTTCGGGCCAGCTGGACGACAGCGACGGGGTCAGTGGCAGCGATGAGGGCCCCGAAGACGATGGCCGTGCTAAGGGCCAGTTGGGTTCCAAGGCTGACTAAACCGCCGATAAGCAGGGTGGTCACGATCACACCGGGTACGGCCAATATCAAGATCGGCGTGAGGTTCTGCCGTAGAAGCCGGAAGTCGAGGTGGAACGCTGCCTCGAAGATCAGCGGTGGGACGAACATCGCCAAAATCAGCTCTGGCGTCAACTCAACGTCAATCGCCACGAAGCGCTGCGCGGACAAAAACAGCCCCACGAGAACTAGGCTTACCGTGTACGGCAATCGGATACGGCGCACGGCGATGGCGACCAGGGTCGCCACCATGACCATGACAACAATAAATGTCTCAGTTACAAGCAGTCCTTCCATGGGCATCCTTTCGCCGTAACACGACCTGGGTTCGAGTGCACCTCAACTGCCTGAACGTACCGTCATGCCCACCCGCACCATCTCTGTCTCAATCGCTAGCGGCCCGGGGACCTGCGAGACCGCCACCGCTCTCGGGGGGCAGCCCGGCAGCTGCCTCCCGATCAATCAGCCAGATCAGCGTGCCGTCAGTCGGCTGAACCATCCCGGCTGGGAGCTCATCGCCGCCCTGGGTCCGGGCCACGGTGTTAGCTTTGCTTGCCCCACTCACCAGGAATACCACTTGCCGCGCGCGATTGATGATGGGCAGGGTCAGCGTGATCCGCCAAGTATCCAGTTTCTCCACGTACACGGCAACCACATCTCGTCTTCGCTCGAGAACTGCGTCCGTTCCTGGGAACAAGGACGCGGTATGGCCATCGGAGCCCAGCCCCAGGAGAACCAGGTCGAGACGCCCCTCATCCCCCAGCACACGCCTTAGTTCCACCTGGTACGCAGCCGCCGCCTCCCGGGCGGGAAGCTCTCCGAGAATGCGATGCACACGATCCTTCGGGATCGCCACATGATCGAGCAGAGCCCGACGCGCCATCCGATAGTTGCTGTCAGGGTGGTCGGGCCCCACGCAGCGTTCGTCGCCCCAGAAGACGTCCACGTGGCTCCAGTCTATCGTTTCTGCCCAGGGCTCCCGTGCCAGGAGCCGGTACAGCGGTCGCGGCGTCGAGCCGCCGGAGAGCGCTATCGAGAAGCGCCCTCGCTCTGCAATCGCAGCGGATGCGGTCGCTGCCACGCGGGCCGCCGCCATCTCGGCCAGGCGCTCGGCGTTGGGAGCCACCGCCAGCCCGCTCACGGGTGCCGCTCGCGCAGGGTGCAGCACTGCTGATGCCAGGACCGACCATCCCGGGCCAGAAGCTCATCTGCCTCTGACGGGCCCCAGCTTCCTGACTCGTAAAACGCCAGCGGTGGAGCGTCCTCACTCTCCCATAGTTCAAGAACGGGATCGACCAGCGACCATGCCAGCTCAATCTCATCCGCCCGAGCAAAGAGCGACGCATCACCGTTGAGCGCGTCGAGCAGCAATCGCTCGTACGCCTCCGGGAGAGCGCCGGCACCAAACTCGTCGGCATAGTGAAACTGCAGTGTCACCGGACGCGTCTGCATGCCAGCGCCGGGCTCCTTCGCCTGCAGACTGAGGTGTATCCCCTCGTTCGGTTGGATACACAGTGAGAGAATATCCGGCCTGATGTCCTTCTCTCGCTCAATGGCGAACATGAGATGCGGAACACACTTGAACTCAATGGCGATCTCAGTGGTCTTCAGTGCCAGGCGCTTTCCCGACCGGAGATAGAAGGGCACGCCACGCCAACGCCAGTTGTCGACCCACAGCTTGACTGCGGCGTAGGTCGCTGCATCCGAGTCCCCCGCTACTTCCTCCTCATCGCGGTATGCCCGATACTGCCCTCGAATGCTCTCTACGATGGGGTTGATAGCCTGCAGGACCTTGGCTTTCTCGTCACGAAGGGCATTGGCCTCGAAAGCGACCGGTGGTTCCAGCGCCATCAGCGTCAGAAGTTGCATCAAATGGTTCTGGAACATGTCCCGAAGCACGCCGGCCTGCTCATAGTAACCGGCACGATGACCGACGCCGACGCTCTCTGCCACGCTGATCTGCACGTGGTCGATGTAGTTCCGATTCCACAAGGGCTCGAAGATAGCATTGGCGAAGCGGAAGCTCATGATGTTCTGCACCGTCTCCTTGCCCAGGTAGTGGTCAATGCGGTAAATCTGGCGCTCCTCGAAGACGGCGTGGAGTTCCTCATTGAGTTCACGTGCGCTGTCCAGATCGTGCCCAAAGGGCTTCTCCACAATCACGCGACGCCACCCTGCCTCACTCTTGACGAGACCCGCTTTCCCCAGCAGGTCGACAATCACCGTGTACAGACTGGGGGGAACGGCCATGTAGTAGAGCACGTTCACTCCCGATGCTGGATCCACATCCCCGCTGTCGCTCAGCAATCCCAGCCGACGTCCAAGGTGACGGTATGTCTCCAGGTCAGAAAGATCGCCCGCCATGTAGCTATAGTTCTCTGCGTACTTGGACCAGAGCTGGCACACGTCGCTCGGGCCCGACGCAGCCCGGGAATACTCGACAATCCCGTCGTACAAGTGGTCTCGGAAAGCCTCATCAGAGTACTCGCTCCTCGATAGACCGATCACGTGGGTATCTGGAGAGAGCAGCCGACGGCAGGACAAGGTGTGAAGCGCTGGGACCAGCTTTCGCCGTGTCAGATCACCCGACGCGCCAAAAATGACGATGGTGGCCGGATCCGCTTGATGAATGGCTTGTTCCGTCATAGCTGTACCCTCTGAACGTCAATCATCTAGCTCTCGGTCTCCTTCTTCACGGCGTGACCGCCGAACTCATTTCGAAGCGCCGCCAGCAGCTTGGCAGCATAGCTCTCCTCCTGGCGGCTGGCAAGCCTCATCTGCAGGGCCAGCGTGATGACCGGGGCTGGCACATCCAAGTCGATCGACTCAAACACAGTCCAGCGCCCCTCACCCGAGTCCTCCACATAGCCCTTGATGTCGCCGAGCGTCTGATCCTCCTGAAGCGCTCTCGCCGTCAGATCGAGCAGCCAGGAGCGTATGACTGTCCCGAAGCGCCAGATTTCGGCGACATGGTGCAAATCCAGGTCAAAAGTGTCCTTGGCCTGCATGATGTCGAAACCCTCGGCGTAGGCTTGCATCATCCCGTATTCGATGCCGTTATGCACCATCTTCACGAAGTGACCAGCCCCGTTCGGCCCCACGCGCCCCCACCCCTTGTCTGGCCCGGGGGCGAGGGTCTCGAAGATGGGACGCACCTGATCTACGATCTCCTCTTCGCCACCGACCATCATCCCGTACCCCTCGTCCAGCCCCCAGATGCCGCCGCTGACCCCCACATCCACGAAGTGAAGTCCCTGCTCACGGACAGACTCTGCGTGCCGGAGCGAATCCTTGTAGTTGGAGTTCCCGCCGTCAACAATGATGTCTCCAGCGGCCAGCACGTCGAGCAGCGAGCTCACGACCTGGTCCGTGGGGCTGCCCGCCGGAACCATCGACCAGGCCACCCGTGGCGTCGAGAGCGTCTCCGTAAGCTCTTGGAGTGACTCAGCCGCGACGATGTTGTCTTCCTCGTCCGCTAGGTCGTAGCCCACCGCGACGGACCGATTATAGCCGACCACGCGATGACCGCCGCGTGCCAGCCGGCGCGCCATGTTTGCGCCCATCTTTCCCAGCCCGATGATGCCCAGTTCCATACCTCCCCCTCCCCTTGTCCCCACGCCCGCGTGCCACGGCCGTAACCCCTAACGATGGGCGCCACCACACCCGGTCCCTGAAACAGTGGCCGGCATAGAGTGTCTCCCAGCACCGTGCAACAATCGGGATTTTACTATGCCTTGCTCGATCAAGCAAAGGAACCGGAGATTCCGACTTCCGTGTCCCCGCTCTCTCGCTGCAAGGCACGCAGGCGCCCGCAGCAGCCATCGGTGGGACCCTTGGCGCGTGCAGGCCCTAGACGACTGTATACTTTTTGCTGAATGTCAGGATTGGCATCCGTGGGAGCGGAGACCGATCTTCAGAACCCACGACTTCTGACAGACACATTCTGACAGACACATTCTGACAGACACGTTCTGACAGACACATTCTGACAGACACATTCTGACAGACACATTCTGACAGACACATTCTGACAGACACGGTCTGACAGACTTGTTGTGACAGCCATGACAAGCCCCGGGCTCTTACGAGCCTGGGGCTTTTCGACGGTATGATTGCTCCAGCGGAGTGACGTCCGCTTGAGTGCCATTCAGTCACACAGTGATGTAAATCAGGCAGCGGCCGACTGTTCCCCGCCGAGTTCTCTACCCTCCCAAACCCCATAGTGGACCTTCGTCCGATCAAACCGGTCGCGCCTGCTGTGCGGCGGTCGCTCCTCCGCCGGGTGACCAACGGCGATCAACGCCGGGATTCGAACGCCGAGCTCGTTGGGGATGTGAAGCGCTTCTCGCAGCATGTCCTCGGCCATCCCCCACACCACGCTGTCGGGCTCTCCCACCCACGCCGTTCCAAGGTCCAGCGCCGTTGCGGCAATCATCAGATTCTCGATCGCCGCGCTCAAATCCATCTCCCACGTCGTCGACATCGAAGGACGGGCTGCAGCCGCAATCAGAACTGGCGCTGTCTCCAGATAGGGATGCAGGCCCAGCAGATCCGCCACCTCATTCTGCAGCTCCTGGTCGCGGATCACGATGAAGTGCCACGGCTGTTTGTTCATCCGGTTTGGCGCCGCCATCGCCATCTCCAGAAGGATGTCGATCTGTTCGTCGCTAAGCTCTTGGTCGCGGTAACGCCGAATGGTTCTCCGTCTCCGAATGGTGTCTAGAACTTCCTCTCTCATCTGTCCCTCCTCGCGCTAGGCCCTGAAGTGTCCGGGCCACGCGGTGCCGTCATCATAGGCCGCGGTCCGGCGACCGTCCTCTCTCTCTAATTCACAGCGACAAGATACTCTTCTAAGCGCTTCAAGATCGTTTCTTTAGCGTTTCTCAAGACGCCGTCCCCCAGCCAGTGCCGTTCGCGGGGGCCGCTGTGGCAGTACAGCCTTCTGAGGCCCGCCACCGGGACCGGACACGAGTGAAGCGACCAGCCACGCCTCATCCATTGTATTGTCCGCGGATCGTCAGCGTTCCGGGCCCGATGCTTATCTCTGTGATCTGGACATACTCCTGCCCCATCAAGATGGTCCTCGCAACCCCTTGTCCCAGCACGTCGAACAAGAACTCGGGCATCGGCACAGCACCCACTCGCCCCTCCACGAAATCCAGCGCCAGCTCTCCGTCCGATGCGGCCGGTGCAGCCACGATTCGTATCGGTAGGTCAACAAACGCGAATGCCGCCCTGCCGCGGAGAATCATCTGACCAGCGCCGAACCGGACTGAGGGCTCCACAATGGTCGGGCGGATGCGCAGGCCACCGGCGTCAGTTCGCGGAAACCCCTCGCGTCGCTCCAGCACCCCGCGCCATTGCTCCACGTTCAGCCCTTCCAGTTCCGGGATGTCCTGGATTTCTCCCAGCTCATCGACCGGCAGCCGGTCAAGAGCGCCCAGCAGGGTCCCGCTGATGTTTAAGATCGAGGTGACTTCCTCGTCGGTCACGGTCAAGTAAAAAAGCCCCGTGCTGGCGGCATGCTCACCGGCCGCAGCCGCTTTCTCGGCCAAGCGCTGTGCAGCAGCGACAGATGGGACCGGCGGCGGTCCGTCCTCGGGCAGCTCGCCGTCCAGCACCGCACCCGGCGCGCCACAGCCAGTCACAACGAACGAAATCAGAACCGCCATAATGATCAGCCGACCAGGACGGTGTCGGCCTTCTCTGTACCGCAGTCTTCCATTCACCTCGAATCCCTCACTTTCGGCCAGAGCGTTCTAGCCGGATCTCTTTTGTCCCCACGCCGCCCCACAACGGCTGCCCTTCCAGCAAACGCGGAGGCAGCTAAATTGGTCACTCCGAGGGCACCCCTCATGTCCGGCATCCCCCGCGGTGCCTGGTCTCAGCCCTGAGTCACTCTGGAGCGCTCTGGCCTCACGGCATCCACGCTCAACCGTGCTCCTGCCGAAACGACCCTCGTTCCGATCTGCCGCATGCTCCGCGCCGGCATCCCCAACCGAGCTCCCCACGGCGATCGACGTCAGCGCAGGGGGTCTCAGGAACGCCGCCACAGTCCGGCAACGAACCATGCAGCAATACCATGGCCCTGTCTTCAACTCCAGTTGCGCTCCCTTTCTCAGTCCCCGCTGGTCACCGGCTGGGATCACGTGACTCTCGTGCTTGATTCAGTGAAGTATACCAGACCGACCGTTTCCCCATCGTTTGACGGGGCGTTTCGTGAGGGAGCAGCACGAAAAAACTCCCGGCTCTCATGGAGCCAGGAGGTGTAGCGGGGATGCCAGTTGATCTATCCGAAGCCGTCAGCCAGCCTCAGGTCTCGATTGCTGCTTCAAGGCCTGCGCACGACGGCGATACCTGGCCGCGTCTTCTCGTGCTTCGATCTCCTTCGCGACTCTAGCTGCACGCTCATAGTAGGCGATCGCTTCGTCCCATTCCTCAGCGCGCTCACAATGGGCAGCTATCCGGGCAGCGACCGCATCCAGATCTCGAGCATAGACGGTCTCCAGGGCTCGGGCCACGTGTCGGTGGAGCATCCGTCGCCGGGCTTCGCTCAACTGGGCGCAGATCACCTCCCGTAGCTTATCATGGCTGAAGTCATACGCATCTTCACCTTGCTCCCTGACGATGCGACGCTGCCACAGTTCGTCGAGCCCGCGGATCAGCATCTCCTCGCCCCCGTCGCTGGCAGCCATTAGGACGTCAAAGGTAAACTCGCGGCCGATCGTGGCGGCCAGCTCAGCCAGGCCCCGTGCCAGCGGCGATAGCTGGTCAATGCGCGCCATGAGGGCATCCACCATCCTTGAGGGCAAGGGCCGGGGCACGCAGACGAATCCCTCCGAGGGCGATCCGGTTACTTGCTCCGGCAGCCCCGCCCTGACCGTCTCCACGATGAATAGCGGACTTCCCTCGGTCTCGCCATACAGACAATCGATAAGAGTCGACTCCAAGTGTCGCCCCGCCAGGTTCTCGGCAAGTTCGGCAGTCTCCCCCCTGCTCAGCGCCGGAAGCTCGATCTCAGTCAGTTGCTCGTCGTGGCGCAGTTGATGGAGCAGAGCGGTCAGGGCGTGATCATACCTCCCGCCCTCGGGCCGGTACGTTCCGACCAGTAGCAGCCGTCTGGTCAGTTCGAAGCGCAGGAGGTAATGAAGCCAGTCAAGCGTCTCCTGATCGCACCACTGGAGAGCGTCAATCGTGAGCAGCAACGGCTGACCCCCTTCCAGGATGCCTCGTGCCAGCGCCTCGAAGAACCGTCGCCGCTGCCAGGGCTCGCTGAGCGGCCCCGCTGGCGAAACCGCCGGGTCCTCAGCAGCGATTTCCGGCAGTATGCGAGCCAGTTCTTCCCGCCAAACAGGTGCCAACCCTGGCCGTGGCAACGCCCGCAGCCACGCAGCCACGGGAGAGTAGGCCAGCTCGCCCTCACCAGCGTAGCAGCGCGCCACGGCCGTCCGTGCACCCTGCCGGCTCGCCCACTGACTGAGCTCTTCAGCGAGCCGGGTCTTTCCGATCCCCGCCTCACCCGAGATCAGCACAAAGCGAGGCTCTCCGGCAGAGGCCACTCGCCAGGCACTCCGCAACTCCGACCAGGCCCGCTGCCTCCCTACCAGCGACGACGCACCCGTCGCCCGTCCAGGCTGCGCCCTTCCCGGTCTTGCCGGACCCTCTGCTGCGAGGATGCCTTCGTAGATCTCGCGCGTAGCCGGCCCGGGCTCCACGCCCAGTTCTTGCTCCAGAACGGTAGCACAGCGGTGATACGTCCGCAACGCTCCGGCCCGGTCGCCAATCAGAGCGCGAAGCCGCATCAGACGCCGATACGCAACCTCCCGCAGTGGGTCGTGCCGCACCAGGCGCTCGGCCACCTCAATCGCGCTCACGTAGTCCTGCTGGTCCTCCAGCAGCTCGGTGAGCTGCAGGGACACTCTCTCAAAGGCCTGGCGTAATCGCCGCCGCTCGGATTCGATCCAGTCGTCGTAACAACTGGGCAGCAAATCGCCCCCGTAGAGACGCGTCGCCTGCTCCAATGCGCGACGCGCATCCGCGTCCCTATTCTGCTCCAGGGCACCATCCGCTCTCTCAACGGCGGCTTCGAATCGGGCGACATCCAGATCAAAGGGCGAATCAATGCGCCACCGGAGTGTTTGCCGCTCGACGTCCAGAAACCGATCGGCGTCCGGAAGGCTGTTCCGCAGGCGGTAGAGCAAGTTGCGCAGATTGGTGAGAGCCTGCCTGTCTGAAGAATCCGGCCAGAAGAGGAACGCCAGTCGATGGCGCGACTGCGGGGCGCCGCGATGGAGCAGCAGATATGCAAGCAGCGCTTGCAGCCGGGGCGTGTCGACATCAGTCACAACATCACCCCCGCATGCCAGTCGGAAATTCCCCAGCAGTTCGATGTGGAGCACAGTGTCTTCAGTCACTTCAGCCGCCATGAGTCGTCCTGTTCGGTGCTGTACTCGCTGTGGCGCTCCTTCGGTTCACTGGACGCTGCGCCCGGCGAAAGCTATATGCAACCTTCGTTCCCCCTGGACAGCGGGTCCGACCTCGTTCGAGTCCACTGCGCCAGGGCAGGTCGAACAGGGCGCAGTGACCCGCCCACAAGAGGCGTCTCTCACCTGCGGGCCACAGGTCCGCTGACGGCACAGCTTGCGGGCCAAACCGCTGCGCAGGCAGCGTCGCCCCTACGCAGGCGCGACGCTTGCCTTCAGGGCCTTGACGTTGTCAAGAACTGGCGACCTATCGTTGTAGATGCTGGAGCCAGACACCATCATCGTGGCCCCTGCCTCCACCACCAGTGGAGCGGTCGTCGCATCGATCCCGCCATCCACGCCTATCGGCACATCCAGCCCTCGCTCGGTGAGCATCAGCCTGAGCCGTCGGATCTTGTCCAGCTGACTATGGAGAAAGGCCTGGCCGCCCCACCCGGGGTTCACGGTCATGATCTGAATCAGATCCACAAGCCCCAGCACCTCCTCCAGGACCACTAGGGGAGTTCCCGGATTGATGCTCACGCCAGCCTCAACGCCCAGCTCACCGATGGTCTGCAGCACGCGATGGAGATGGGAAGTGGCCTCCTGATGCACGATCAGCCGATCGGCGCCGGCCTCCGCAAAGGGCTTCAGCTGCCGTTCGGGCTCGACGATCATCAGATGAACGTCGAGGGGCAAATCCACGTAGGATCGCAGCGCGGCCACGACCCCCGGCCCAAAGGTGATGACCGGGACGAAGCGTCCGTCCATCACGTCGATCTGTATCGCATCGACTCCGGCGCGTTCTGCAGCCCGGGCCTGCTCCCCGAGCCGTGCAAAATCCGCGGAGAGAATGGAGGCTTCAATCGCAATCATGGCCGTCTCCTATCGACATTGCCCGTGGAATGGGACTCAATCGCAACCCGCGCCACCGTTTTCTGTCTGAGCACTCGCCCCTCCCCGGGCCCTCCGTTGCGCGAGGTCACGTTCGGTACTCAAGATTCTCCATATGACGGATCCCGGCCTCCGTCCCCACGATCACATCGGATGCCAGGCCGAGGAAGAGCCCGTGCTCGACCACCCCGGCCCGGGCCTCGAGTCTGCCCGCCAGCTGGTGGGGATTTCGAAGCGGTCCGAAATCACAATCCAGGATCAGGTTCCCCTGGTCTGTTTTGAAAGGGGACCCCTGATCAATACACCGCAGCGTGACACGCGCGCCCAGCCACTCCAGGAAAGCCTCCTGAGACCGCCAGCCGAAAGGCGTCACCTCCACCGGTAGGGGCCATTTCACGCCCAGCGTGGCGGATAGTTTCGTCTCGTCGACGACAATGATCTCGCGGAGAGAGGCCTGAGCCACGATCTTCTCCCGCAGTAGAGCGCCACCGCCCCCCTTAATCAGATTCAGATCCCCATCCACTTCATCGGCGCCGTCGATGGTCAGATCAATCTGCTTATGCGCGTTCAACGTCGTCAAAGGGATACCCAGCTCTTGCGCATCCCGTTCAACTTGCGAAGACGTGGGGATGCCCCGGATGTCCGCAAGCTCACCGGCACGCAACAGCCGCGCGATGCGGCGCAACGCGAAGATGGTCGTGCTCCCATGGCCCAGGCCCAGGACCATGCCGGACTTGACGAAATCGACCGCCCGTTCACCAGCCTTCCGTTTTAGTGCCTCAGTATCCACGTTCTCTCCTCACCTGTCTTGCGATTTCCCGGAGGGCAGAATACTCCACCATCGCTCATCCACGCATGACCAACGCCAGTTCGCACCGCAGGCCAGCATGCCCCTCATCCTCGACTATCGGACCTGCTATCGGAGAGGGAACAGCGGATAAGGTCACCCTAAGGCGACCAGTACGCCTCCACCGTCACCCCCAGTCCTTCCGCAATGCGGTTGACAAAAGCAAAGTAGGCCGTGATCTGAGCGATATCCAGGATTTCACGGTCGCTGAATCCCGCCGCGCGCAGCGCCACCACGTCTGCCTCCTCCACCGTGGCGGGCTGGCGGGTCAATTTCGCCACGTACCCAAGCATCTCCTTGTCCTTCTCTGGCAACGTGGCCCGTTCAAAATCCTCCTTCAGCTGAGCGACCAGCGCGTCGTCCTTGACCAATCGACGGAGAGACTCCCCGTGGTGCGTCATTCAGTACAGACAGCCGTTCAATCCCCCTACCACGACGCCGATCATCTCGCGGCGGTATCGTTTCAACGGAGAGGGACCGAACATCAGCGTCCGGTAGAGCGCGCGGTGAGCAATCATCGACCGCGGAAAGAGACTGTGGACTTTCATGATGTTCGCCGCGCGGCCCGTACTCGAATCCGCACACACATCATACGCTTGCGCCAACTCGTCCCCGGCGTCACCCTCGTCTATCGTCTTGATCCATGCTGCATCGCTCATATCAACTCCTGTGAAGTCCTTTCTGACGGTCGGTAGGCCTGGCGATACCGGGCCCACCGGAGTCAGCCATCAATATCACGTTCTTTCGGACATTCACTGTCGTCTCCCCCGATCCGGGGCTGTCAGTCTGGCTCTAGAATCACCCAGTATCGGTCACGGGTCGGCCACCGGAACGCCAGTCCGAGCGCTTCGAAGACGCCCGGCGGGATCCCGATATCCGCCAGAGCGAGCGTCCCCGGAACGCCCTCCAAGCCTGTCTTCGGCAGGGCCAGGGTCAGCGTCCGGTCGGATCGGACCACCGCACCCGGTCTCTCACCCGTTGTCGCGTCTCGACCCGATGGAATGTCTAGCGATAGAACGCGGGAGGCTTCTTCATTGCACTGCTCAATCAGCTCGGCGACGCGCCCGCGCGGAGCCCCGCGCAAGCTATATCCCACCAGGGCATCCACCACAAGCCGGGGGCGCCGAAGCACCTGCCTGGATCGCTTCGGGTCCTCGGGCGCCACCCCCGCCGCCCGCAATATGCGCAACTGGCTCCCCGCGGCGCCCGTCAGGTCCCCGGGCGCCTTGCTGAGCAGCAGGCGAACCGGGAGACCATGATTGCATAGGTGCCGGGCACAGCAGAGCCCCCCGCCCCCGTTGCCGCCTGATCCCGCCAGAACGACGACCTCTCCGCGCTCCCCTTCGAGCATCTCGATGGCATTCAGGGCCAGACTGCGCCCCGCGTTCTCCATCATCTGCAGGATGCCCAGGCCGAAGTCCTCCACTGCAATGCGGTCGATCTCCCGCATCTGCTCCGCAGTCACTGCAGGAACAGCCCGACCCTCGGTTGTGCGAAACGTCACCCACGGCGCTTGCTCCGCCATACCTGGATCCTACCCTCTCCGCTGGTCAGTCAAGTCCAGAGAACAGGTTGTTCAGCGACTCGGCCAACGTCGGATGCGCGAAGACCGCGTCGCGCAGCTCAGTATAGGCGACTCCGCCCATCATCGCCACCTGGAGCACGGACATGATTTCGCCCCCCTCGATGCCCAGGACAGAACCACCAAGAATCTGATTACTCTCCGCATCCACGGTGACCTTCATCAGGCCGCGCGTCTCATCCGTCTCCAGCGCCCGTGCCACGTGGCTCATCGGCATCCTGGCGATCTTGACGTCGCGCCCCTGCTTGCGGGCCTCTCTCTCGGTCAGCCCAACACCGCCCAGCTGTGGATCGATGAAGACCGTGTACGGAACCAGCCGATCCTTCGTGGTCGCGGGTGACTGCGTCGCCCCATCGGCACCCCCCAGCAGGTTGGCGCGCACAATACGGAAGTCGTCATAGGCAATGTGCGTGAAGGCAGGCCCGCCCTTGACGTCGCCCAGCGCGTACACCCCGGGCACATTCGTCTCGAGTCGTTCATTCACCCTGATGTAGCCCTGACCGGCAGAATCCCCGGTGGTCTCGATGCCGGCCGTCTGGAGGTCAAGGACCTCGACGTTGGGCACGCGGCCCGCGGCCAGCAACAGGTGCGAGCCAGTCAGCGTCTCCTGTCCGTCGGGGACCTGAAATGTCAGCAGCATCTGCCCATCGTCGGCCTGTTCCACCCGCACCGCGTCCGCATTCAACACCACCGTGACGCCATCCTCGCGCAGGATATCCGCCACCGCCTGAGCGATGTCCAGATCCTCGTGGCTGAGCAGCTGCCCGCCGCGCTGTACGATAGTGACCTCGGCCCCGAATCGGCGAAACAGTTGTCCAAACTCCACACCCACGTACCCGCCCCCGACCACCATCAGATGTTCGGGCACCTCGTCCAGCTCCATCACCGACGTCGAATCGAGAGCAGTCACACTCTCCAACCCGGGCAGATCGGGCTTCCTGGGCCGCTGACCGACATTGATGAACACATGATCCGCGGTCAACTGGCGCGTGCCGCCCTCATTGAGCGCCACCGTAACCGACTTGGGGCCGCTGAAGCGGGCTCGACCCATGAACAGGTCCAACCCGGCTGTCCTTTCCAGGCGCCGCCGACCCCCGCTGCGAAAGCTCCTCACAATGTCCCGTTTGCGTTGCCGCACCTCCACCATGTCCACTTTCACCGGGCCGGTGTGGACGCCGTAGTCTGACGAACGCTGCGCCAGATGAGCGACCCGGGCGCTGGCGACCATCGTCTTGGTGGGCGTGCACCCCTCGTTGATGCACGTGCCGCCGACGTGCTTCTCCTCGACGAGCGCCACCCGCCATCCAGCCTCAGCCAGAGTCGTGGACAGAGGATTGTTGGCCTGTCCAGCGCCGATCAGGATAGCGTCGTAGTCCTTCGTTGTCATAGTCAGTTGGTCTCCTCTTCGTGTCAGATCGCTGATTCCATCTGCGCTTCGACGTTGCCAACCCGTCAGAGCCTCACCGAATTCGTGATTCGCTTCGAAGACTCCCACCAATCTCGATTTCTCTGCCCAGGATTCTGCGCTCACCCCCACGCAGCGTGCTCAGCACTCCCTCATCATGCCAGCACCCAGCGGCAGGAACACCACCTTGGACGCGCCACCCAAATGCCCGCCGACGCCCCTTGTGGCCGCAAGCCCGCCCCTCCTCTGGAGTAGTCAGCGCAGGCCAGCCACCGGCATCTCATGATCGCAGGCTGGCTCTAGAACGCCAGCCCATAGCTCGCCGCGCCCAGCAGCGCGGCATCCGGGTTGAGGATCACGTGCACCGGGATGCGTTCCATCATATCGGAGTGACGCCCCTTGCTGTGGAAGCTTTGCAGGAAGGTTCCCTGTTCCAGGGCAGGCAGGATGCGAGGCGGAATGCCTCCACCGAGGTACACACCCCCCGTCGCCATCACCTTCAGCGCCAGATTGCCTGCCTCAGCGCCCAGGATCGATACGAAGGCATCAAGCGTCAACTGGCACAGCTCGCACGGTCTCTCGTCATTGAGCGCCCCGTTGACGATGACGGGTGTCGGGTCGTCCACCTCCGCCAGTTCCTTCGCCAGCCAGTCTGGTTCCTCGGCGTATCCCCCGCCGCGGAAGAAGGCATACATGTTCGGAATCCCGATGCCAGAGCAGACATGCTCGTAACTGACGTGCTCAAAGCGTGGCCACAGATAGCGGAGCAGCTGTATCTGGCGCGGCGTCAAGGGCCCGAAGTCAGTGTGCCCCCCCTCGGAGGCGTGCGGCCTGTAACGGTTATCATCCTGGTCCCACGTGAGAAACCCCTCCCCCAGACCAGTGCCGGGAGCGATCACAGCGATTGCCCCTTGCGGATCCCTCCGTCCTGCCTTCAGCGTGTGCAGTTCGTCCTTCCTCAGTTGAGGGACCGCGTTGGCGATCGACGCCAGGTCATTGAGCAACAGCACGGGATACAGCCCCAGCATCTCTTCCAGCTCAGCGGCGTCAATCATCCAGGGCAGATTCGTCACCTCGACCCGGCGCTCGATCACCGGACCAGCCACACCGAAGGCGGCGCTGGTCACCTCCAGATCAACCCCTTCCGTGAAATCCTGCACAATGGCACCCAGCCCGGCGTGCGCCTTGCTGGGAAACGTTCTCTTAGCCAGTGGCGCCCGCGGTCCCCCTTCCTCAGAAAACACGGCCAGCGTGGTCTTGGTTCCTCCGATGTCTCCAGCCAGCAGCATGCGAACCTCCCTTATATGGTTTACCAGGCATAGCCGGCGTGTCCGACCTGTCCTTTCGACAATCGCAGGACCCTCAGCGGAGCCAGCCGACAGTCGTCACGCGGCTAAGCGCGTGCACCCTCACGCTTCCCTGCTCGCGACGCCTTCACCCCCATCGACGCGAAGGATCGACCCGGTGGCAAATTCATTCTGCGACAGGAAGACACAGGCGTCTGCGACATCCCGCGGGTTTCCCGAGCGGCCCAGAGGGAGTCGCTCGACGACCATCTCAAACGTCTCCTCCGCACCGGGTGGTGCCAGAACCGGTCCCGGCACCACACAATTGACGCGGATGCCCTTGTCCGCCAGGGCCAGAGCCGATACCTTGGTCAGCATGACGAGCCCTGCCTTGGAGACACTGTGATGAGGATATGCCGCCCAGCCCTGGAGACCGGCGTTGTCGGCGATGTTGATGATCGCCCCCTGGATCCCACCCCCTATCATCAACCGTGCCGTCGCCTGCGTCAGCAAGAACGGCCCCGTGAGGTTGACATCCATCACGCGCTGCCACCCCGCATGATCAATCTCCAGGAAATCGGCGCGCCGGAAGAGCGCAGCGCTGTTGATCAGCACGTCGAGCCGCCCGTAGCACGCCTGGATCTCCATCATCATGCGGGAGACGTCATCCGGATTCCCCTGATCCCCGGTAGTGATGACGGCGTTCACGCCCCTCTTCTTCGCCTCTTCCACGGCCGTCTGGGCCCGGGCTGCCGAGCTCGGTGACGCGTGGTGGATCACCAGATTCGCTCCCTGGTCCGCAAAGGCCATGGCAATGGCCCTTCCGACGCGCCTGGCCGAGCCCGTCACGAACACGACCTTCCCCTCAAGCAACATCGCTTCCCCCTCCTCCAGGCACGGCCACGGCGCGCACCTCAGAACAGGTCATCGTCCTCATCATCAAATTGAGCCCCTCGTCCCCGCCGAGACCGGCCAGTCGCTGGACGGCCCGAATGCTCCCCCAGGCCAGTCTAAGGATCCGCCCCCACCGACGCCCTCACTTCACCAGACTGCTCAACTCGACCCCTTCGTCGCCCAGCTTTTCCGCCGCCTCGCCGTACGCAAGACGGGCTTCGACAAGCTTCGGAATCACACTGCGAGCATCGCCAACTCGTCCGACGGTCAGGACACCGACCAGCGCGCCCTCGTCAAAGTAGAAGAGCATGAACTGGGGGCCGCCAAGCTCACCGCGCAACACGGTCTCATCCCAGGCATTGAGGTTGCCCCACACCTCGAAGCTGAGATTGAACATGTCAGAGAAGAAGTACGGCAGCGATGTGTACGGCTTCTGCTCGCCCGCCATATTGCGGCCCGCCATATTGCGGCCCGCCATATTGCGGCCCGCTCGCAGGCCCTGACGGCGGGCGACGTCCCAGTGCTCGACGCGCAGCCTGCCGAACGTTCGATCCGGCCAGGCGGCGATGTCGCCCGCGGCGTAGATGTCCGGATCGCTCGTCCGCAGGTACTCGTCCACGATGACCGCGCCCCGCTCCGTCATCGCGAGCCCGGCCTCCTCCGCCAGCTCCGTGTTGAGCCGAATCCCGACGCCCATCACCACCATTCCCACATCGAGGCTATCACCGCTGTCGAGAACGACGCGCTCGACGCCGCCATTCCCCTCCAGGCGCTCCGGTTTGGTTCCGCTCAAGATCCGCACGCCCTCACCGGCGAATGTCTCGTGCAGTAGCGCACTGAACGGTTGCGGCACGATGCGCCTCAGGAGACGTGACTCGGGGAAGACCATCGTCACGTCAACCCCCATCTGCGTCAGGGAGGCCGCCACCTCGGACCCGATGAAACTGCCACCCATGACCAGGGCCTTCTTGGCATGCCTGGCTGCACTCCGAATCGCATCGCTGTCCTCAATCGTGCGCAGCGTGAACACGTTCTCTAAATCTGCGCCCGGGAGCGGCAGCCGCCATGCGTGGCCGCCGGTGGCCAGCAACAGCTTCTCGTAGCTCAACGCCTGACCGTCGTCCAGGCTTACCACGTGAGCTTCAGCATCGACCCCGACGACGACGGCGCCCCGCTTCAAGTCAATGTTCATTTCACCGTACCAGGACTCATCCTCGGGGAAGACATGATCGAGCCCTTCCTCGCCCATGAGATACCCCTTCGAAAGGGGCGGGCGCTCGTATGGCACGTGCGGTTCCCGTGTGATGAGGGCCGTACTGCCCTCGGCATCCACCTTCCGCACGCCCTTCGCAGCCCTTTGTCCAGCCAACCCGCCACCGACGATGATGTACTTGTATGCGGTCATACTCCTCCCTCCTCTGTCTTCAGAGCAGCTCTCTGCTGGCCATTCCCGGCGATCCGCACTTCCCTCCCCTTCGGATATCCGGTGCATCAAGCGTTTGCGTCCGTGCCCCCGTATCGGCCAACCGCGGGATCACAGCTCCGCGGGCAGCGGCGCTTCCCGCCACTCCCATCAGCGCTCCCGCTCCTGCGGCCGATACCTGGTGATGATCACATCCTGATAGCTCAACTCAGCCCGTCCACCGGCGTCCCACGTCGCCAAGGTGTGCTGCAACCGGTCCTCATCGTCCCAGAACACGATGACGCGCCACCACCTCATTCGGCTGGCCCGCTGCCTTGACCGCCCTCTCCTC
>Ga0207796_1000057_pt1 | contig 47806 bp, 42 predicted proteins | sample Pon1CUnioCityCA_6_FD_187274 | JGI IMG/M metagenome (GOLD analysis project Ga0207796, IMG submission 187274) | Marine sediment microbial community from Union City, CA, USA - Pond 1C Sediment 1 (SPAdes) | ecosystem: Environmental > Aquatic > Marine > Intertidal zone > Salt pond sediment ... | reverse complement strand
GAAGAACAACCAGAAGCCGACGTCGCCGCTGTCGTTGCGGGCATGGACCGGGCATTGAACCACGACAAGATCAAGATCGCCATGCGCCTGATCCTGGAGGGTGCTGACTTTGTGGCGACCAATACCGACGGCTCCTATCCCACCCCGGAAGGGATCAATCCCGGCACCGGCATGGTGATTGGCGCCTTGCAATTCGCTTCCGGGGTCAAACCCTATATTGCCGGCAAACCTTATCCTGCCATTTTCCACGCCGCTTTGAAAGCCATTGATGCCTCGGTTGAGGACACACTGATGGTAGGAGACCGACTGGAAACAGACATCCTGGGGGCCAATCAATTAGGCATAGACACCGCGGCAGTCCTGACTGGTGTTACTTCACGAGAGGAAATTCAAATCAAAGACATCAAGCCCGATCTTATTTATCAGGATATCACTGCCCTGCACAGAGCACTTAGTGAGGCTTATTAAGTATGGAACCACTCATCCTGCTCACCAATGACGATGGAATCCACTCGCCCGGTTTGGCTGCGGCTGCGGCTGCGCTCGATCCGCTGGGCGAGTTGTTGATCGTTGCCCCCCAAGAGGGGCAAACCAGCATGAGCAGAAGTCGGACCCAGAAAAAAGGGGACGATGGTACGCTCACCAAGACCACCCTGGAATATCAAGAGCACTCCTGGGAAGGATATGGCGTGAGGGCAACCCCTGCTCTGGCAGTCATCCACGCCCTGTACGAACTGGCTGAGCGGCCAGTATCACTGGTGGTTTCCGGCATCAACTACGGGGAGAACGTGGCCAGCTGTGTGACCGTCTCGGGAACGATCGGGGCTGCCCTGGAAGCTGCCGAAAAGGGCATTCCCGCCCTGGCGGTCTCCCAGGAAATCGCTGGCCTAGAATACCATGATTTCAGCGCCCAGGTGGATTTTATGGCTGCCATCCACTTTACACGCCTGGTAGCGGAAAAGGTGCTGGACCAATCCCTTCCGATGGATGCCGATGTGCTCAAGATCGAAGTGCCCTTAAAAGCAAGTCCCAGTTCACGGTTGGTGGTCGCCCGGCAGGATAAATTGATGTATTACCAACCCCAGGTCGAGGTTCGTGACCAGATCATCGGCTCCCCGGGCAAGGTCACTTATCAACCGAGTAAAGGTGAGTATTCAGCTGCCGATACAGATGCCTATGCCATGGCCCAGGGCTGGGTAGCGGTCACCCCTTTGAGTTTTGACTTGACCTCGCGGGTGAATTTGAATGATCTGGCTGCCCAGTTAGGGACCACATCGCTCAAAGAGGATCATTAAGTATGGGATTAATCAAAAAGTTCACCGGTGACTGGGAACAGGCCTTCACCTGGGATGGAGCCAGAACCCGGATTTACCAAACCACAGAAACCAATCAGGTTTCAGAAACCTGGATGATCGGGAAAAAAGAATCCGCCCAGAACTTTGCCTTTCGTTATTACCAGCTCAGCCCGGGAAGCCACTCCAAAGAAGAGCAGCATCCCTATGATCATGGTATTTTAGTACTGCAGGGAGCAGGAGAGGTTTTACTGGGCCATGAAAAGCACCAGATCTCCCGGGGAGATATCATTTATATCCCTCCCGATCTGCTTCACCAGCTGACCAATACTGCCCAGAGACCGCTGGGTTTCCTTTGCGTCATTCCCGCCCGGAGAAAGAAGGGCGGCAAGAGTGTCTGGGCGGAAGAAGGCATCACCTTTGATGAATCGTGAAATCAAATTAAGAAATGGAGGTACAAATGGCTGAAATTATGAATTGGGGAGTACTAGGAACGGGGAAGATCACCAACCGCTTTGCCTATGCTTTGAATAACATCCCCGAACGGGCCAAATTGCTGGCTGTGGGATCAAGGAATCAAGATACCGCCGATGCCTTTGGTGAGAAATACAACATCCCCCGCCGCTATTCCAGCTACGAAGAAGTAGCCGCAGACCCGGATATCGATATTGTCTATATTGGCACGCCTGGAGTGTATCACTTACGGGATGCCAGCATGGCCCTGAACCATGGCAAGCATGTCCTGTGTGAAAAGGCTTTTACGATCAATGCCAAACAAGCCAAAGAAATGATCGACCTGGCCCGCGAGAAGAATCTGTTTTTGATGGAAGCCATGTGGACCCGTTTCTTTCCGATCCACATCCGGATCCGAGAGCTGCTTGATGAAGGAGCCATTGGTATAGTAAATGGGATGACGATCAATTTTCTGGCCAAACCCCCTTTTGATCCGACGAACCGCTGGTTTGACCTGAATTTAGGCGGGAGTGTACTGCTTGATACCGCCTCCTACAGCATATCCATTGCCTCTAGTTTGTTCGGAGAACCAGTTGCCATCACCGGCCTGGCCAGCTTCGGAGAAACCGGCGTGGATAACCAGACCTCAATGGTGATGCGCTATGCAGGGAACGAACTGGTGTGCTTAATGTCATCCCAGATCTCATACGATGACAAAGAAGCTGTGATCTTCGGATCTACAGGGAAGATCGTGGTTCACGATCCCTGGTATAAGCCTTTCAGGATGACTTTGTATCAGGAAGGAAAAGATCCCCAAGAGATCCATATGCCGCTGAATGATTATAATGGCTATGAGTGGGAAGCGATAGAAGTCATGGATTGCATTCAAGCCGGGAAAACCGAATCAGAGGTCATGCCCCTGGATGAAACGCTCAGCATCATGAAAACCATGGATACTGTAAGAGCACAGTGGGGGCATAAATTCCCCTTTGAGGACTAGCTCCGGCTGGACGCATTAAAGGAAAAGGATCGTATGGAAAAATTTGATCTCATTGTGATTGGCGCGGGCCCCGCAGGCTACATTGCAGCCATTCGGGCCGCCCAGCTGGGTAAAAAGGCAGCCGTTGTGGAGAAGGAATACCTGGGTGGTGTCTGCCTGAATGTTGGTTGTATCCCCTCTAAAAGCCTGCTAAAGAATGCCGAACTGGCTGATGTGCTCACCAACCAGGCCAAAACATTTGGCATTTCCTTTGATAATCTCAAACTGGATTATGCCGCGGCTGTCAAGCGCAGCCGAAAGGTCTCCAACAGGCTGACCAAGGGTGTCGGGTTCCTCCTAAAAAAGAACAAGGTCACCCTGGTAGAGGGCACCGCAACCTTGACTTCCCCGGGCACAGTTGAAGTGCAAACAGAGGATGGGCTGCAAGTCTTAGAAGGGGAAAACATTGTCATTGCCACCGGCGCTCGCCCGTTTATCATCCCGGGCATCGAGGTTGACGGCAAGCAAGTAGTGACTTACATCGAAGCCATCCTGCAGGAACACCTTCCTAAATCGGTCCTGATCGTCGGGGCGGGGGCGATCGGCATGGAATTCGCCACCATCTGGAACAGCTATGGCGTTCCGGTCACTGTGGTGGAGATGCTCGACCGCGTGCTGCCGAACGAGGATCAAGAAATCAGCCAGGAACTGGAAAAGCTGGTCAATAAACAGGATATCAAGACCCTGGTCAACAGTAAAGTCACCAAAGTAGAGCCCCTGAAAACTAAAGTGAATATCTGGGTGGAAACACCTGAGGGGGAGGAAAAATTATCCGCGGACCAGGTCCTGCTGGCCACCAGCTTTATACCTAACAGCAATGACATCGGCCTGGAAAAGATTGGAGTGAAAAAGGATCCATCCGGCTTCATAGAAGTTGATGACCAGATGGCCACCAATGTGCCCGGTGTGTGGGCAATTGGAGATGTGACCGGAAAATTAATGCTGGCCCATGCCGGCATGGCAATGGGTGTGGTTTGCGCAGAAGCCATTGCAGGGAAAGATCCCCGTCCACTGCGTTTCCAGGATATGCCGAAGGCAACTTTCTGTCACCCTCAAGTGGCCTCCTTTGGAATGACCGAACAGCAGGCGCAGGAAGCAGGTCATGAGATCGCTGTTGGGCGCTTCAAGTTCCAACCTAATGGCAAAGCCTTGGGCTTGAACGATTATGCTGGCTGGATCAAGATCATCGCTGATAAACAATATGGCGAGATCCTTGGCGCTCATCTGATCGGTCCCGAAGTGACTGAGCTGCTGCCGGAACTTACCCTGGCCAAAGCCAATGAGCTCACAGCTGAGGAGATCGGCCATAACGTCCACGCCCACCCTACGCTCAGCGAGGTGGTGCATGAAGCCGCCAAGGCTGTTAGCGGCAAACCACTCCACGCCTGAGCTGAACGTCTATCAACAAACCCAAAACGCCTGCTATGAAGTATCTAGCAGGCGTTTTTTCTTTTTTGGCCAGGTTAACTTTGCATGTTGGGATCACACTTGCGGGTAAATCCCGTGCTCTTTCCATGTCTCCAGCAGCGCGGCATAATTTTCAGGCAGGACCGCTGAGTGGATCGAATTACTAGAAGAAAGGATAAACCCACCTCCTGGCATACCCTTACGCAATGCCTCCCGGGTAGCAGTTCGAACCTGATCTGGCGTGCCAAAACTCAGCAGGTGAGCACAATCCACATTGCCTTTGAGGGCTACACGGTGCCCATACTTGGCCTTGACCTCTGCCAGATCCATGCCTCCCAGCGGGTCAATCGGGTCCAGACAATCGATCCCCGAGTCGATGATCATGTCCAGGATGGGCCAGAGATTGCCGTCCGAATGTTTGATGACATACAGATCCAAATCTTTAAATCCCTGAATGGCCCTTTTCAGCCCCGGGTAGAACAGTTCCTTGAAGTGCCCTGGTGACATCAGTGGGCCCCGGTTATAAGCGTAATCATCCCCGGTATAGACGACCTTGATTCCCCGGGCAGCAACTTCCCGGGCCAAAGCCAGATTGACATCCACAGACATCTCAACCAGAGACCTGACCAATCTGGGCTCCTGGATGATGGCTTTCAGCAGGTCCTGCATGCCCATTAGATAGCGGGGTAGCGTAAAGACATCGTTCAGGTGGACAATCACCGCCCGATGACCCCCATACTTTTCGATTGCGTCTTCGATGTTCTTGAACCGACCTGGCGCGTGGGGATCGGGAGGAGAATAACGCTTAAAATCCGCCAGGGTTTTTATGGGGGATTCAACTTCAACACCATGTTCTTCCTGTGTGTCTTGAAGGACAAAGCCCCACTCACTGCGCCAGCGGTTATCCCCCACCTTGACCTTGTTGTAGCTGGTATCGGCAATCACAGCATCCCAATCCATGCGGTCATAAAACTCTTGGGGCGTGATTGCCTGGGGACAGAGTGCTTCCCGGACCTTTACATCGACCATCCACTCAAAATGCGGCACACGGTCTGGCACACCCCGTTCCAAGACACAAAGTATACGTTCAATTGAATTCATTTCCATGGTTGTTCTTTCTGATTCCCATCCCGCAAAGCTCGCAGGCTGCCATCCTCCAAGTGATTAGAACCCCCATTCAGCACGCATGGAGTCCATTGATTTCATAATTGCCAGGGTCTCATCAAGCGGCATGATATCGCATTCCAGCTCCCCAGCCTGAATAGCATCCATCACGGCCATAGCCTCGTACTCATATCCAACAAATCCATTTAACGGATACTCGATAAACTCTGGATCCTTACCCTTAACGTGGACTGTCATCGCCGTGGGCTTATACCAGGGAGCGTGGATCTCGATTTTCCCCTCCGAACCAATAATCACCGCTTCCTTGACATCATAGGTTGTGCGGGAAGCCATCCAGGTGGTCAGTTTTCCACCCTGGTGCTCAAATACCCCAGAAACCTGCAGGTTCAAACCCCTGGAACCAAAAGTGCCAATCCCTGTGGTACGGACAGGCGGACCAAGGATGGAGTAAGCCAACCCCATCCCGTAAGGCGCTTGATCCATGAAAGTCCCCATGCCCAGCTCGTCAGGGTAGCTGTCCGGCAGTTCTGGTAAACCCATATAGTTATGGTGGATCACCAGACCCTGCAGCTCACCCAGGGTTCCTGCAGCGAGGATCTCCCTGATTCGGACATGAATGGGAAAGAAGCGCGTCCACATCGCTTCCATCAAGAACAGCTGTTTTTCCCTGGCCATGTTGATCAGGTCCTCAGCTTCCTGAGCATTCATTGTGAATGCTTTTTCACACAGGACATGTTTCCCTGCTTCCAGGCACATTTTTGAGTCCCGGTGATGCATCGGATGCGGGGTAGCGATATACACAATCTCAACCTCGGGATCCTCGACAACTTCCTGATAGCTGCCATAGGCTGCTGGTATATCATACTTATCAGCAAATGCTTGTGCCGTATCCAGACTGCGAGACCCAACGGCAACCAAATCAGCCCGGTCGGAAATGTTTGCCAGTGATTTGGCAAATCGATTGGCGACATTGCCCGTTCCCAGGATCGCCCAGTTATATTTTTTCGTCATTTTCAACCTCCCTTGAAAGTTGATCTAAACGCGCCAGTACTGATCTAAAGCCTCGGCAGCTTCCAGGTAGCGCTGATACTTGGCGTCATAAATTGCCAGCTGATCTTCATCATGAGGAATGATCCTGGTGGTCTTGACCATCCCTGCTACGGCATCTTCAACATCCTGATAGTGTCCACCGCCAACCGCCGCACAGATGGCTGCGCCCAGGGCTCCCAATTCACTGGCTGCTGTGATCTCGATCGGCATTTGCAGCACATCAGCAAACATCTGGGCCCATTGGATGCTTTTTGCACCTCCCCCGGCGATTCTGGCAGCCTCCGGTGGATCGAGATATTTCAGTAATTTACCGATATGGTAGCGGTGGGAGAAGCAGATCCCTTCGTAGATGGCCCGAATGACATGCTGGCGTGTGTGCCATCCCTGCAGGCCGATAAAACTTCCCTGAGCCAGCGGGTTCAGGTTGCTCCCATACAAAAACGGTAGATAGACCAAATTGGAATCCTCAGGGCCAACATCGACCACTGCCTGATTGCAGAGCTCGTAAATGCTCTTTCCCGCCGCTTGTGCTTTTTGATTCTCTTCTTCCAGGAATTCACCAATGAACCATTCCAGATTGCTGGCAGAAGTTGGTGATCCTTCCAGCATCAGGTAATAACCCGGACGTGAAAAGACCGTTGTTGAGAAGAATTCTTTGGCTACAATGGGGGTCTTCCCAATATATTGATTATTGGCCCAGGTGCCGACAATGACACAAATCCGTTTTTCATCGATGGACCCGGTCGCCAGGGAAGCGGCGTCGATATCATAACAGCCGGCATAGACCGGTACTCCTTCCTTTAAACCGGTTGCATGGGCCACTTCCGCAGTGATCCTTCCAGCTTCCTCAAATGATTCCGCCAGGGGAGGGATCATCTCAGCGACTTCTTCAATTCCGCCCCTTTTTAACAGGTCGGGGTCCACTCGCCTATCTTTGACGTTCAGCAATCCTGTCCCGGAGAGCGTGGAGATCTCCGCCCGCAGCTCGCCGGTGAGTTTAAAGCGGATGTAATCAATTGCTGTCAGGAAATATTTAGCCTGCTGGTAACTTTCCGGTTCGTTTTCTTTCAGCCACCTCAAGGCCACAAAGGACAGCGCTGGCCAGAGCACCTGCATGTTTTGGGGGTGGATCTGCTGATAATATCCTTCGCTTTCCAAGATCTCCAGGTAAGGCAAACCCCGGCTGTCAGCCCCTTCCACCGTCCTGCGGACCGGTTTCTTATCGCCATCCAGCAGGTGGACACCATTCCCGTGGCCGGTCAAGGAGATGGCAGAGATCTTTGTGCCGTCAATAGCCGCTTTCTTGATCACCTGCTGGATGGCTGACAGGCTGGCAGACCATTTCTCATCCATGTCCCTTTCATAATAGCCTGGCTGGGGGGAATAATTCTTGGCCAGTTCTCCATACTCACACAATTCATTGCCATCCAAGTCAAAGATGGCAGCCTTTAACACCGTGCTTCCTATATCTATCCCAAGTAGATACATATTCGCTCCTTGTAAATTGGCTCCGGACTAAGAATCAAAACTTTCCCAGTCGTTTTTGCTTGGTGAGTGACACATAACCATCTACAGTGATCACAACCAGGAGAATAAAACCGACCAGGATGTTTTGCCACTGAGGTGGGATGGCATAGAGATTGAAAGCATTCGACATCAAAACCATAAAGACCATACCGGAGAATGCACCAACAATCGATCCCTGTCCGCCAATCAGCGATCCTCCACCAATGATGCAGGCAATGATCACGTCCATGTGCGCACCTACGCCGGTGTAACGATTGGCAATTCCAGCCCGGGCTGTGACCAGTACACCGGCAAAGGCAGCCAGAACTCCACTCAAAATAAAAGCAATAATCCGCGCCCTGCGGGCATTAATGCCCAGATTTTCAGCTGATTCATAATTGCCCCCAATGTAATACAGCTGCCGCCCAAATTTTGTGTAGCGCAGCACGAGTTGGAATACGACCACCAGGATTAAAAGGATCCAGAACATATAATATGCGTTCAGGAATTGTCCTCTCCCCAGGTTATTAAAGCTTTCTGGAAAATTAGTGTATCCGGCGTAACCGCGGCCAACCAGCACGATCTCACTGATCCCTCTGCCAATATACATTGTGCCAATAGTGGCAATCAAGGCATTCACTCTGGCGACCTCAACAATGACGCCATTGATCAAACCAATCACAACTCCCGAGAGGATCCCAGCCATTATGGCAAGCAGCGGGGATGCCCCCTGTGTCAGGGAGATGGCACTGACCAGGCCGCCCAGGCCCATTGTCGATCCCACAGAAAGGTCGAACACCCCTGAAATCAACAAGACCATCATGCCAATGGCCATGATCCCATAAGGCGCGATAGAGGTTTGAAGGGATTCAATATTCACCTGATCTAGGAAATTAGGCCGGGCAAAGACCAGGAAGATCAGCAGCAGCGCAGCCAGGCCGACTGAGACTGCCTCATTTTGCTTGAGGAGGTTGGCGATTATTCCGTTACCATTCCCGTTTGTTTTCTTGATTGCCATGAGTTAATTAACCCTCATTCATACTTGTTCAAGCGTGTGTCCATGAAAACAGCTGCGATGAGGATGATGCCCACAATCAGCTGCTGCAGGAGCGGTTCGATGTTGAAAATCACCATGCCGTTCAGGATCGTGGCCAGGAAAATCAAGCCAACGCAAGAGCCCAGCATGCTGCCTTTGCCACCATACAGGCTGGCTCCTCCCAGCACCGCTGCGGTGAGCAAATGGAACTCCAGGCCCAGTCCAATTGCTGTGTCTGCATAAGAAACCCGTGACGAGATCAGGATTCCGCCAATGCCGGCCGTCAGGGCAGACAGGGCAAAAAGGGCGATGATGATCCGATCTGATTTGATGCCGTAAATCCGCGCTGTCAGCCGGTTCTCTCCCACGCCATACATGCGTTTAAAAATGGACGATCGCTTCAGTAAAACCTCGAGAGCGACCACCAGGACCACCATGACAACGATGGTCAGGAATACATCCCCGATCTCGATTTTTGACAGCCGGCGCATGATGGTTGGGTAGGTCGCACCGTACATACGTTTGACAAAATTCGATGCTAGGCCTCTGATCAGGGTCATGGTTGCGATGGTGACCATCATAGAATTGAGCTTGAATCTGACAATCAGGAAGCCGGTGATTGCTCCCATCACAATACATGCCAGCAGAGAAAGGCCCATAGCAGGCAGCAGGGGGACCTTCTGCATCACCATCAAATAACCCATGAACATGCCAGAAAAAGCATATACCGAGCCTACTGAAAGATCGATCTCTCCAATAATCATCAGGTATGTAAAGCCGATCACTGCCAGGAATTGGAAGGAGACCCCGTACAGGATGGAATAAATATTCCGGTAGGTGAAAAATGTGTCACTGGTGAAGGTCAGCAAGATGAATAACCCCAGGGTGATGACGATAATGGTCAGCGAACCCAGGTTGAACTTCTTCTTCCTGCTGACGGTGCTTGGGGCCGGGATGGCCTGATCTGTCATTACCCCTTCCTCCTCATTCACCCTAGCTGCAGGCTAATGCCAAGAGAGCTTCCTCATTGATTTCATTCCCCTGCAAACTGCCGATAATCGCCCTGTTGTTCATGATATAGATGCGGTCACAAAGACCCATCAATTCCGGCAGATCTGAGCTGAAAATAATAAACCCTGTGCCTTGTTTAGAAGCGTTTAAGATAAATTTATGCATTTCGTTTTTGGCGCCAACATCAATGCCCCGGGTGGGTTCATTGACAATCATCAGCTCCGGATCAGCGCCGCTGCACATTGAAAACATCAATTTCTGCTGGTTTCCCCCACTCAATCTGCGGGGTTTTTCAAATATGCTTGGGACCACAATTGAGAAAAGCCGGATATATTTCTCAGTAAAATCCGCGATGGCTTTATTCTTCAGGATCGAGAGCACGGATAAATCATCCATCCGCGGCAATAACATGTTGTCCGCTGTTGAGCTGTTCAACAACAATCCAGCCTGTTTACGGTTATTGTTCAAATACAGGATCCTTCTTTTGATCATCTCCTGGGGTGAGGTCGTCCTGATTGGTTTTCCTTTATAGCTGATCTCTCCAGCGTCCTTCCCCTCCAGGCCGTAGATCATGCGCGAGACCGTGTTCAAACCGGATCCTTCCAGGCCAAAGAAGCCGACGATCTCCCCCTCTCGGAGCACAAAATCAACCGGCTGCAGGGCATTCTTCTTTTCAAGGCCTTTCACTTCAAATAAGGCCGGGTTGGCGCTGGCGTCCAAGAATTCCTTTTTTGTATACAGGCTGCCAGAAAGTTCGCGGCCGACCATAGCGTTTACCAGATCGTCCTCGGTGAGGTTCTCGTCATTGATGAAGGTGCGGATGTATTTTCCATCGCGCAAAATGGTGATCCGGTCACTGATCTCTAAGACCTCATTGATCCGATGAGAAATATAAATGAAGGTAATCCCTTGACTTCTCAGCTGATCAATGATGCCCATCAACTTTTCAGTTTCCACGTTATTCAGCCCAGAGGTGGGTTCATCCAGCAAAATAATCTGCTGATTATCACTGATGCAGCGCAGGATCTCAACCATCTGCTGCTGCGCCAAAGTGAGCGAATCCATGGACTGGAAGGGCTCCAGATCGATATCAAAGATCTCGATGCTTTCCTCTGCCCTTTTCTTCAGTTTTTTCCAATCGATGGCACCAACCTGATTGGTAAAAAAGCGGGAGGGAAATATGTTTTCCGCTACGGTTAGATTCTCAAAGATTGCCAGCTCCTGGTGCACCATGGAAATGCCCAGGCTGTAGGAGTTTTCCGGTGAATAAGATTTGATTTCCTGTTCATCGATCACTAATTTACCACTGTCAGGAACCTCCTCCCCCATGATGATCTTTACCAGGGTGGATTTTCCAGCACCGTTCTCCCCCAACAAGCTGTGGACCTCGCCTTTCTTGATGCCAAAACTAACATCATTCAAAGCTTCTACAATATCGTAATATTTCGAGATGCCCTGGATCCGAATGAAATCCTCTTCACTAAAAGCAGGTGCCAATTTCGCTTTTGATTTTCCATTTTTCGAATCTTGCACCATCTGTCACTCCTGGAGACCTGCTGTCTTTGTGATCATGGTGAAAAAGTCGAAAGGCAATCCTGCCTGCCTTTCGACTTTCTCTTGTTCAATTCGCAGTGTTTAGTAGTTGTAGAGACTGGTCTCAAAAGTCGGCATATTCTCCGCGAAGAAGAAGTCGACATTATCGGCGTCGATCACTGCAGCTGTATTATACATGTTTTCCGGTACAGGGTTGACACCAGCAGCCTCGTTATCGGAGGAGACTGGGATATCCTGCAAGCCGCCATTGTTCCAATCCTCCATCAGCAGGATGGCCAGGTATTCATCGGTGGCTGTTTTATTGATCAGGGTTGCGTCAATATAGCCGCTGGCGATGAATTCCAGGGTGGCCGGTTCACGGTCATGCACAACAACTTTCACGGTGCCAGGAGCAATTCCAAGCTCATCCATGGCCATAGCAATTCCGGTGCCAGAGCTGGAGTCCAACCCCACAACAGCATCTACATCTGGATAGTTGTTGAATACGCTCTTGGCAGCTTCAATGGCATCCGCTGTGGCAGCTTTGTCATCAGCTTCAACAACAACTTCCCACTCTGAGAACTCAGCCAGGTAATCCTTCACACCAGCCAGTTTGGCATCAGTGTTCGCAGCACCCCAGTTGCCCATCAGGGCGACCTTACCAGTTGTGCCAGCGCGTTCGATCAGCTCTTTGGCTGTGTCCCTACCGCACTGATAGTTGTCCAGGCCAATGTAGGTCAATCCAGGATTGACCGCTGTCCGGGTTTCAGTTACCACCACCGGGATCCCTGCTTCCATGGCTTTCTTGACAGCTTCTGCCGGGGAGTCGTCCCACATGCGGGTGATGATGCCGTCAGCCTGGTTGGCAATCGCCACTTCGATGGCCTCTGCCTGAGCCTGGGTGTCCCAACCTTCCGGGCCAGCAGCGATGATGTTGACCTGGAAATATTCTGCCGCGTACCGCAAAGCTAAATGGGAATCAGCAAAATAGGGGTGGGCTTGGTGAGAAGATACCATGTAATAGGTGCGCATCTCCTCTTCTTGTGCCTCTTCTGCAGCAGCTTCCGTTGGCGGGGTTCCCGCTTCTTCCGCTGCTTCAGGTGCACAGGCAACCAGGATTGTCAAAACCATCAAGATTGCCAAAAATACTGAAACTTTTTTGTAATTCATGCTTTTCTCCTCTCAATTGATAGTGTTTGGGTGAGATGACTCACTTTTTTCCTGCTGTTTTTCTTCCAGTACCTCCTTTTGCATGTTAGGCTTACGTGGATCCGGATAAATTCAAAATCAAGGAATGCCGCCAGTGCCCAAGAGCTCTACTTCAGTCAACAAATGATGATAAAGGAATAATCAAGTCAAGAACAAACCTGGCCCTTTGTAACATTTGTGAAAAAGCTATTCACATATGTGATTTATTGCACAATAATACACGATTAATTCACGTTTGTCAATTGTCAAATCACATAAATGAGGGGATTTGAGGATGGAATAGGAAAGGCCAGCAGGTTTTGGCGCAGCGCCGGGCCAGGGGCCGGCTTTCCTGAAAAACGCTCATTCGGAGCGCTGCCCGGGAAGTTTGGGAATTTTTGCGGGGTGGGAAATTCAGTTCCCTTCAGGGGCGTGCTGGATGGCGATGGAGACCACACTTTCCCCGGCATCGGTCAAAAAATCTCCCAGGGACAGGATCTGATCATCGATCCTGAAATGGTGGGTATCCTGGCTTTCGTTATACCAATAGTCCGGGTAAGTAGCTGTCATGGCGGTGATGACCGCTTGAAAATCGCTCTCATCCCCGGTGAACAGATAAGCCCGGGAAAAGATCGGAACGTCAGGAAAGTAGATCTCGTCCAGCCGGTCATAGCGATATCGGACATATCCCCCAAACACCTCACCGGCGATCAGCTGCTGGAGCTCCGGGTTATCTATAGAAGGAAATGCCACTGCCAGCTGGTCGATGGCCTGTTCAGCCAGCGCAGGAGGGAGAGTCAGCTCCAGTTCAAAAACCCGGGAAACAGCCGAATAATAATTATAGATTCGCGCCGTCTGATCATTTTCCTGGATGATGATATTAAGGCTGGTTTCATCATTCCGCCCCGTCAGCTCTGCTCCTGGCAGCGTCAGGTAATACTCCCGGGTTTCCTCCACGCTGTTTTGTGAGGCGTAGGTTACGATCATCTTGTGGGAGCGGATATTGTAAGTGAAAGCGGTGTTGACAAGAAAATCCTTCCCGTACAGCCCGATGGTGTTTTCAGCGTACTCCTCAATCCACTGGGAATTAGAAAAATCAATCTCTTTGATCATCCGTTCCGGCGTCCGGGGAGTATATTTGGGGATGATCACATCTACGACCAAAATACCAATACCAACGATCATCAAAACGGACAGAATTTGATAGATCAGGTTTCCTTTTATTTTCATGATATCTTCTACTCAATCTGGCAATATGGGGCACCGGCCTAAGGCGCCAAGACCCTCGGTTTGAATATCAACTCTGGTTGGCACGCCGGCGGAAATGCAACCCCCATTTTAACATATCCCCTGGAAAGGAGCTTGCCGCGCAAGCTCATGCTGTCAGCGGGTAACCGCCGTGCTCCAAAACAGCGTCGCGCAGGGCAATCACATTCTCCGGGGGCACGTCTCCCTGCAGATAGTGAGTGGGGGCAAGTATATAACCGCCTCCAGGACCAAGGGTCTGCATGGCCTTGATGGCTTCCGCTTTCACTTCCTCGGGTGATCCAAAGGGCATCACTTTCTGGATATCAATCCCAGCATGGAAAGCCAGCTGATCCCCAAACTCGGTTTTTAGCTTGTCATGCTCCATCTCTGCTACATAGGGCTGGACAGGATTAAGCACATCAAGTCCCATTTCTATATAATCAGGGATGATGGGGTAGACATCGCCATCGGTGTGAGCGATGATCTTGATCTCCGGATCGTATTTATCAATCATCTGGCGGGCAGTTTGGTAATATCTGGCAAAATGCGGCTTGATCAGGCTCCGAAACATGGCGGGGGACATCAGCGGACCATCCTGCTGCCCCATATCATCTCCCGCGAATCGGATGCATTGCAGGTACTTACCACACGCCTCAAGACCGACCTCCAGCCTGGCCAGGGCTATCTCCACCAACTTGGACAATAAGGCCTCAACAAAATCCGGTTCGCAACTCAGATCCATTAACAATTGCTCAAAACCGCGCATATAAAATGCTTGCTCAAAGATCGAGTTGCTGAATTTGCCCACCAGCGCGAAATCGGTGTTTTCATACAGATCGCGGGCTTTTTCCTCCAACCCGGCGGTAAGTTCCGGGTTGTAGGGATCCGGCCAGGGAAAATCCTTCAACTCGTCAGCGGTGGCATCACCCAGCACCTGATTGCTGAAACCATAATATAGCCCACTGGGCTGCTCCACTCTACAGAATTGGACTCCCCACTCATCCGTGTAGTGATCCATACCATATTCAAATATTGGGGCATCCTGGGCCCTGTTCAAGCCCAGATAACAAAGGTCGATATTTAAGGCCTCCAGCAGTTCCGGCGGATTACCGACCGCAAGCCAAGGGCTGCCAGGAAAAACTTCCCGGGATGTTTTCAAATCCAGGAAGTCTTTGATGCGCAGGTAGCTCTCATAGACAAAGCTGCAATCAAACGGCACCCGATCCGGTTCTTGATGATTCAAGGCCCTGATGACGCGTTCCCGCGAGGTCATTTTCTCCATAAATTCCATCCCCGAACAACCACTACTTGAAAACCAACCCGATCTCCCCGTTTCACAAATGTGAGTGCTTAATCACGCAGTTGATGTTAGTTGAAGAGGGTCAATTTGTCAACCAACCTAACAGAGGGGTGGATCGTCCAACTGCTCAACAATCCCTTCTTATTTTATTCTTATCTTTCCCGCTTATAATGGATGAAAATCTTATCGGTTTCAGTAAGTTCAGCGAGGTCTCCATGCCCAAACCTAAGCTCATCACACTCTTGATCAGTTTCACCCTGGCAATATTGCTGCTAACAGGCGCTTGTTCTGCCATCCCCTCCCCAACACTTGGGGACACCTCCACGCCCTACCCCTCCGCAACCACAACGCCCCTTCCCTCTACTCCGACCCAGGTTCCCACCGCCACCGAAACTCCCCTGCCCTCACCTTCACCCACCCCTCCAGACGTGACCAGTTTCCCTGACCCCCAAGCCTATACCTGGACCGAGGTGGTATCCGGACTGACCCTGCCAATTGGACTGACATCAGCTGGTGATGGCTCCGGACGGTTGTTCATCATCGAGCAGCCTGGCCGGGTTATGCTCTATGACGGTCAAACCCTGCTGCCAGAGCCTTTTCTGGATCTGCGCGATCAGGTCAGCACCCAAGGATCCGAGCAAGGCCTGCTGGGGTTGGCCTTCCACCCTGAATATGTGGAAAATGGGACTTTTTTCGTCAGCTACACAGACAAGAGCGACGCCAATGTGATTTCCCGGTTCCAGGTTTCCGACAATCCAGGCCTGGCTGATATTGAATCCGAGTCCAAGATCCTCACCATCCCCCAGCCCTACCGCAATCACAACGGGGGGCAGATCTTATTCGGACCCCAGGGATATCTGTGGATAGCGATCGGTGACGGCGGCAGTGCCGGCGATCCCCAGGGAAATGGACAGAAGCTGGATACCCTGCTCGGAAAACTACTCCGGATTGACATTGATCAGCAGCCCTATGCCATTCCCGAGGAGAATCCCTTTGAAAATGAGATCTGGGCAACTGGCCTTCGCAATCCCTGGCGGATCACTTTCGACCCGGCCACCAGCGACCTGTATATCGCCGATGTAGGTCAGGCGAAATGGGAGGAGGTCAACTTCCTGCCAGCTGACGCCCCGGCCGGCGCAAATTTCGGCTGGAACTTCCGGGAAGGAGCCCATAGCTATCAAGGAACCCCGCCACAAGGTCTATCCCTGATCGATCCTGTCGCTGAGTATGATCACTCCAGAGGTTGTTCTGTTTCTGGTGGAGCTGTCTACCGGGGTTCCCTTCCTGAATGGCAGGGCGTCTACCTCTACGGCGATTTCTGCTCAGGCCGCGTCTGGGGGCTGCTCAACACACCAGAAGGTGATTGGTTGAACGAACAGCTATATCAGCTGGACAGCCGGATCGCTGCCATCGATCAGGATGAATTCGGCGAGGTCTATCTGGTAGATATTCTCGGCAGGATCTTGAAACTGAAAGCGCAGTAAAGTTCTCACTGGACACCACACAAGACGGGCAGAATAATCACTCTGCCCGTCGTATTTTTCCCAGCAAGCCCGCCAGTTCAGGAAGAGTAACCGCAAATGGCAATCGCCCGCGGGCCAGTATGCACACCAAGCACCGGGGAAACAATGCTGAGAATGATCTCGGCAGGATGGAATTCTTCTTCAATTTGGCGCACCAGCTCTCGTGCTTCCTCCAGGGCGGCGTTATGCAGGACAGCGATCCGGAGCGTTTTGGTGAGATCCACTTGAGTGAAAAAGTCCCGGTACAGATCAGCCAGCGCTTTCTTCCTGGTTCGTGAACGCCGTCCTCCAACTACCTCCCCGGTTTGGTGGTCAACCGAGATCTGGGGCTTCAAGTGAAGCAGGTTACCAATAAAATGGCTGGCCCCACCAATGCGGCCCCCTTTATGAAGGTACTCCAGGGTGTCCAGGGAAACAATATAGACCATGCTGTCCTGTGCGGACTCAGCGGCCTTGATCATCTGGTCAATATCCGCTCCCTGTTCTCTGGCCCGGGCGGCAGCCAGCACCTGCCACCCCAAGCTCATCGAATTGGCTTTTGAGTCCCACACATTCACAGGGATATCGATCAGGTCAGCAGCCTGCAGGGCAGATGCATGGGTCCCGCTCATCGCACTGCTGATGGTGATGATCAGGATCTCCTCCGCTCCTTCTTGTTTAGCGTTTTCAAAAGCTTCCAGCATCTGCTGGGGGGTGGGCTGGGAGGTGGTCGGCAGGGTCGAGTCCACTTCCAGGCGCTGGTAGAACTGATCCGGCATTAGATCCACACCATCCTGGAACTGTTCCGCTCCCCAGATGATGGTCAAGGGAACCACTTTGATGTCATACTGCTGAAGATAGGTTTCGGGCAGATCACAGGTGCTGTCTGTGATCAGGGCAATTTTATGGGGCATGGGTTCTCCTCTGGGATAATGGACCTATTGTATCTGGGAGGGGTGAGATAGACAACCTCAAGATTACGATTCACCACTGCAAGAAGTGCCATCAGCTGCAGATCGTAAGACGGGAGTCAATTGGTGGATAGCAAACAGTAAATTATGAGGAATCCGGCCCCATCGGTCCTTGCCGGTTCAAACCGAAGAATGTATCGGTTCCCCGGCTTTTGTTCTCCAGCACGAGCGCAGGGAGCCTCAGGTCAGCTTCATCACCACCATGCCCAGGATATCCGCAGCGTGATCTGCCTGGTCGGCCATATTTGATACGTGGCGGTACACTTCCCGGCGCCGGAGCATTTCCATCAAGGGCTTGAAATCTTTGGCTTTGGTGAACAGGTCTCCAATTGCCACGCGGTAGAGGTGTTCGACCTCGTTTTCGATCTTTTTTGCCCGCCGCCCATGCTCTCCAGCGACCCGGGGGTTGGAAAAAATAGTATTAAAACCCCTCTCCAGTTCCTGGGTAGCCTCCCGAGTAAGTTTGACCATTTCCATCAAGTATTCATCAGCGTCAATTTCCAGCAGCTGCATTTCCTCTACCGTGGAATAACAGTAGTCCAGGATATCATCCACATAGAGAGAAAGCATGAAGATGTCCTCCCGGTCCAGAGGGGTGATAAAAGTATTGTGCAGCTCATCGATCAATATCCGCCGTACCTCATCGGCCTCAACCTCTTTGGCTCTCATCTGGTCAACGGCTTTGTCCTTGAGCTCTGATTTGCCAAGCCACTTTTCTAGCAGCTTCAGCCCTTCGACGGTGATCTGGGCCTGCTCAATGAGCATGCCAACAAATTTATCCTTTTTTTGTCCTCGTTTAAAAATGCCTGCAACTCCCATCTTGCCCTCCTCTGCTTCATCCGCATTGGATGCTGATACTCCCTTACAAAGAAAGCAGATAATCAATCAAAAAATACAATAAGGCCGCCAACCCAGCCGAGGCGGGTACGGTCAGGAACCAGGCCAATAGAATGTCTCCCAACACACCCCAGCGCACCTGGCTTTTACGCTGGGCTGCCCCAACCCCGATGATCGAGGAGCTGACCACTTGAGTGGTGCTGACCGGGCCGCCAAAGATGGATGCCGTCAGAATCACCACCATCGAGGAGAGTTGAGAAGTGAAACTGTGAATGGGCCGGATGCGGTAAAACTTGCCGCCCAGGGTATGAATGATCCTCCAGCCCCCGGCAGCTGTCCCAAGGCCGATCGCAGCCGCACTGGTCAAGATCACCCACCAAGGCACCACAAAAGAGCTTTGATAGCCCAACACGACCAGACCCATGGTAATGATTCCCATCGTTTTCTGAGCATCGTTAGTGCCGTGGCTCAATGCCAGGGTAAAGGCCGTGGGCAGCTGGCCATATTTAAAGAAGAGGTTCGCTTTGGGCGTTGCGTTGCGAACTGCCCACATACTGATGCGCATGACAACCTGCCCGAGCAGAAAACCCAGAAGGGGAGATAAGAACAGGGCAATGGCAACCAGCCCCAGGCCTTCCAGCCGCAAGGCACTAAAGCCGGACCCTACCACGACTGCACCTACAATGCCCCCGATCAAAGCATGTGAGGAGCTGGAGGGTATGCCAAAAGCCCAGGTGATGATATTCCAGATACTGGCACTGACCAGGGCAGCCAAGACCACAGCGATAGTGATGGAGTTTGGCGAAGCCACATCCTGCCCGATAGTTTTAGCTACGGCCACCCCAAACAAAAAGGGGCCAATAAAATTCGCCACGGCGGCAATCAACAGCGCCGCGCTTGGTGACATGGCCCGGGAAGAGATCATGGTCGCTACCACATTAGCGCTATCTTGAAATCCGTTCAGGAAATCAAACAGCAGCGCAAGCGCGACCAATATGGTGATCAGCAGGCCATTCATAATCTATCTCCCTGATCAAACAACCCTCTTCTCCGCTCTGTTAATAAGGGCTGTCCTTAATATGTGTGACTTTTTAGTGGAATGCCATTATATCCAAAAATCGGTAATCCTGCCATGAAGGCAGGATTACCGGACAAGAGGAGATAGTACTGCGCTGGTAATGACAACTCCATTAAATAAAGAGGCTCCTCCCCAGGCCAACAACCGCTCCTCCCAGCACAAGCCAGGCTGAATTGATTTGATATCGAAACAAAACAACCGCTGCCAGAAGAGCCAGGCCAAGGGTGAAGGGATCAACCAGGGCAGATTTGCCCAGCTGCCAGGTGACAGAAGCCATCAACCCCAGGGCTGCTGCGTTGACCCCATCCAACAGGGCTGAGGTCCAAAGAGATTCGCGGAGCCGGGGAATGAGGGGATTTGTGATGCCGACCAGCACAAAAGCCGGCAAGAATATCCCCACGGTGGCCAGTAATGCACCAGGCATTTTTCCAAGCAGGTAGCCCACAAACGTGGCCGTGGTGAAGACTGGCCCGGGAGTGATCTGTCCCACTGCAATGGCATCCAACAGCTGCTGGTCTGTCAACCAGCCCAGGCGCGCTACTAAATCTGCCTTAAGAAATGCGAGCAGCACATACCCGCTGCCATAGAGCACCGACCCGGTCTTGAGGAAAACCAGGAATAATACCAGCAGGCTGGCTGAGGGTTCAGCAGTGTTTATCAACTGGAGTGGAATGCCTGCCGGGATCAACAGCAGAAGTTTATCCAGCAGCTGTTTTCCTGTTCTGATCAGAACCACAATCAGGGCACCAACCGCCAACAGGATCAGCTCGTGAACACCCAGCAGGGATAACACAAAAACCCCTGCCCCGACAGCGCCAGTCAGCGGATCTTTGATGGCCTTCTTCCCTAAGCCCCACAAAGCCATCAATATCACCGCGATGATCACGGGTTTGATCCCGTAGAGCAGGGAATCAGCCTGGGGGCTGGTCCCAAATCGCTGATACATCCAGGCAAAGAACAACACCAGGCTGAATGCGGGACCGATAAAACAAAGCCCCGCCGTCAGCAGCCCGAGCATGCCTGCCCGGAGATAACCAACGTGAAGAACCATCTCGGTTGAATTCGGACCGGGAATCAGGTTGGTTGCCCCGATCAGATCCATAAAATGCTCATCATCAAGCCAGTGCCGCTTTTCCACAACCTCCTGACGCAGCATGGCAATATGGGCAGCAGGTCCACCGAAGGCTGTAAAACCCAGCTTAAGGAACAAACCAGCCAGCTCTCTGATCCTGGTCCAGCGATGATCTGTGTTTGAGTTCATGGGTCATTCCTGTACAACCAAAAAAACAGCTTCCGGTCATCCATGTGCTGTCCCAATTATAAAGGAGAGAGTTTAACAGGCTGTACAGGCCAGGTTAAGGAAATTTAACCAAAGAGGGCTTAGCTTTTGTTTGCTGGCAGGCTGATCAAGAAAAAACTACCCTGGCCTTTTCCAGGACTGGACACCTCGATCTCCCCCCCATGGGCGCGAACCAATCCCTCAGTGATTGCCAGTCCCAAACCAGATCCTCCAGTCAGCCTGCTGCGATCTGGATCTGCCCGGTAAAACCGGTCAAACACATGATCTAGATGCTCAGGGTCAATCCCGGAGCCGGTATCTCGCACTCCCAGATTAACCCACTCTCCACTTTCCTCAACGCTTATCTGGATCTCCCCCCCTGCTGGCGTGTGTTGAAACGCATTGTTGATCAGGTTATTCAAACACTGGGTGATGCGCTCCTTGTCTACCGCAACCGGGGACACCTTTTCCGGCAGGTCCAGAACCAGCGAGAGCCCTTTATCCTCCACCAGCGGCAGATAGATCGCGGCCACTTCTCTGACAATTGTTGCCAGGTCCTGAGGCCTGAGCGTCAGGGAAAACTGATTGGCTTCCAAAAGGGCGAGTTCGTGCAGGTCATCTACCAGGCGGGATAGCTGTCGGGTTTGGTCATAAAGCCGGGCTACTTCTACCTTATCAAGATCATAAACATCGTCCAGGATGGCCCGGAGGTTACCCTGGATGACAGAAAGCGGTGTTCGCAGCTCATGAGCGATATCCGCCAGCATGTTATTCCTCATCTTTTCCGCATTTTCCAGGGCCTCAGCCATGGCATTGAAGGCTTCTGCAACTTCCCGGACCTCACTGCTGCCGCGCACTTCAATCCGCTGGGAAAGATCCTGGGATCCAACAGCTCTGGCGGCAATTGCCAGGTTGTGAAGTGGGGCGGCCAACCCCCAGCTGCTGAGGGTTCCCACTAAAATGCCCACAAAGGAAATGCCCAGCAGGATGCGGACCAGCCTACCGACAATCTCCAGGCGCTGAGCCCCAACCACATTCTGGTAAAAAACATCCAGGATCATCCCTGGTGAATACACAGCTGGAGAGGTATCACCAAGGCCATTATCCCCGTCCATCGAATCTGCTTGAAAGGCCAGAAAGCCAATGGTTGGGATCAGAAATAAAAAGATCACAATGGCTACATAAGTCAAACTGATCCTTACCCAGAGCTGGTTCATGATCCGGTATCTCTCATTCGATAACCAATCCCGTGCACCGTTTGAATATAGGAGCTGGAATCGTTGTCTTGGTCCAGCTTGCGTCGGAGATTTTTGATATGGGAATCCAGGGTTCTCCCGGCACTGGATGCCCCATAACCAAGCGCTTGTTCAGCCAGTTCATCCCGGGTGATCACAAATCCCGGATTACCCATCAGTTCCCGTAATATCTCAAATTCTGAGGGAGTTAAGGATACCGGGATGCCGTTCAGGGTGAGTTCCCTCTTTCCGATATCCAGGATCAGGTCCCCGACCTGCAGGCGCACAGAAGCCCGTTGATCAAGCTGCATCTGGGTTCGCCTCAGCAGCGCTCGCACCCGGGCGACCACTTCTCGGGGGTTAAAAGGTTTGGTGATGTAATCATCAGCCCCAATTTCCAACCCGACGATCTTGTCATTGTCTTCGACCCGGGCGGTCAGCATGATGATCGGTGTTGACCCGATCTGGGGGTCAGCTCTGACCTCCTTGGCAACATCCCATCCATCTCTATCTGGCAGCATCAGGTCCAGGATCAATAATTGGGGTTTCTCCACCTTCATCAACCGCAGCGCTGTTTCACCATCATTAGCGGTCAGGATCTCGTAGCCTGCTTTTTCCAAGTAGGACCGCACCAAACGGACAATATCCCTATCGTCATCAACTACCAGAATTCGGTCCATGTGTTTTCTTTTTGATAGTTCCCTATCGAAGGCTAGCTGTCTTATTCCGTTCTCAAGGCTTCAATGGGTTCCAGCTGTGCTGCCCGGTTGGCGGGATAGATACCAAAGAACAATCCTACCGCTGCTGAGAACAAGGTCGCTAACAAGACCCCATTGATAGTGATTGAAGGGTTAAGGATGAAATCATTGGCTGCTGCGATGCGCCCAATGGCCACTGACAGCAGCCACCCCAGGATAATGCCCACCACTCCACCAATTGCGCTCAACAAAGAGGATTCGATCAAGAATTGAATCAGGATGTCTCTCTTTTTAGCACCTACCGCTTTCCGCAGTCCGATTTCCTTGGTGCGTTCTGTGACTGAAACCAGCATGATATTCATGATGCCGATCCCACCTACCAGCAGGCTGATACCAGCCACGCCCCCCAGGAAGATGGTAAACACGCCGGTGACTGTTGATGCAAAATCCAGCAGCAGTTCCTGGTTGACAATAAAAAAGTCATTTTCCTCTAATTTTAAATTATGCCTGTCGCGAAGTATGGTGGTGATCTCATCTTCAGCACTGGTCACAGCCTCTGAACTGATCGCTGAAACATAGATGATATCGACCTCGCCTTTCACATTACGGGGCAAAAGCCTGGCTTGGGCTGTGGTCAGCGGCACCAGGATCTGGTCATCCGGACTGTTCCCAAAATCAGCGCCCCCTTCTTTTTTCAAAACTCCCACAACGCGAAAAGGCTGCCCGGCGACCCGTACTGTCTCCCCTACTAACCCGTCTATTCGATCAAACAGGTCTTCAGCGATATTGGCTCCAAGAATGACCGCAGATGCCTGACCGGATATCTGCGCGGTGTCAAAGAATTCGCCTTCTGTGAGCTCCACGGTTTGCACAAGATAATAATCTTCGGTCACGCCTACCACGGTAGCGCCGGTTACTTCACCGGCATATGTCAATTCTACCCTGCCCTGCACGACAGGTGCAGCCGCTGCCACTGAGGGAGCGTAGATCGGGTCCGCGATCGCCTCGGCATCCTGAATAGTAATCGGCGCAGGATTGGTGACATCATCATAATTCGTGGCAACGAACAACAGGTTGGTGCCAATGCCTTCAATTTCGCCCACGATGGCTTGTTCTGTCCCTGCCCCAATAGCCAGCATGGCGATCACAGCACCCACGCCGATGATAATCCCCAACATGGTCAAGCCGGTGCGGACCTTATTGGATGCTAGGCTTTCCAGGGCTTCTATTAAAGATGATCCAAAATTCATACTTACTCCGCTATCCTGCCATCCAGGATGGATATCACTCGATTGGTTAAGGCTGCGATTTCCGGATCATGGGTGACGATGATCAAGGTCGTGCCTCTTTCCTCGTTCAGTTTTTTAAGCACTGCCATGATCTCATCCCCAGATTGTGTATCCAGGTTTCCTGTCGGCTCATCAGCCAAGATGATGGCTGGGTTATTGACCAGCGCCCTGGCGATGGCCACTCGCTGCATCTGCCCTCCAGAAAGTTCGTTCGGGCGGTGATGAACGCGGTCCTCTAAGCCAACCGCTTCCAGGGCTTCTAGCGCCACCTGTTTCCTGTTGCGCCCATTCAATTCAGCATAGCGCATTGGCAATTCAACGTTAGCCAGCGCAGTGGAGCGTGGGAGTAAATTGAAGCTTTGAAAGACAAACCCCACCCCCCGATTGCGAATTTCAGCCAGCTGATCATCCGTCAAATGCGCTACGTTTTCACCGTTCAGGCTGTATTCTCCCGACGTCGGTCGATCCAGGCAGCCAATGATATTCATCAAGGTGGATTTTCCCGAACCGGAAGGCCCCATAATGGAAACAACTTCTCCCGGTGCAATTTTGACCGACACACCCCGCAGGGCATGTACCTGTACCTCCCCCATCTGGTAGACCTTTTTGATTTCTCTCGCGTCCACGACCCATTTTGTCATAACCTGCTCTCCTCAAACCATTAATCACTAAATTGCGAAGGCGGTCCCTGCCCCGGATCAAACTCATCAAAGATGCTCACGCTGGGCGGGTTGAGAACGATAAAGTCGCCTTCGGTGATGTCTCCCTCCAGCAGCTCTGTGAAATCATCTGAGGATGCCCCCACGGTTACCGGGACAATTTCCAAATCTGCGGTAGTCGGGTTCTGGCCCACTTTGGAGAGGTACACAACCTGCTGGCCGCTCACCCAGCGCACCGCCCGGTTTGGAATCAACAGGGCATTTTCAATCTCCTGAACAATGATCTGGACAGCAGCTGTCAGGCCTGGCTTGACCTGCTCATCAGCATCCGTAATTTGAATAGAGACCTGGAATGTGACCAGTCCCTGTAATTGGGTCCCAACAGGGGAAACCTCAACCACCTCGCCCTGGTATTCTTGGTCCTGAATGGCATCAAAGATCAAGATCACCGGTTGTCCAACCTGGATCTGACTGATATCCACTTCGGATACTCGTACATCCACCCGCAGCCGCTCAAGATCGTCTATTCGAAAAGCTGCTGTATTGGGCAGTACCAGGTCGCCTTGTATCACTTCCACGCCTGTGATCACACCCTTGAACGGCGCAGTGATATAAGCTGTGTCCAGGGAAGCCTGGGCTGCAGCGATTCTGGCTTCCGCCAGACGGATATCATCCGGATCTGGCCCATCCTTGACTCTTTCATAGGCTCTCTCCGCAGCTTTTAGATTTTCCATCGCAATGATCACATTGGGGTCTTGCACATCAATCTCATCCTGCTCTTCATCCAAGACTGCCTCCAGCCAATCCACATACCAGGAAACTTGATCGTACTCGTTTTGGGCAATGGTCAGCGCCAGCAGGGCTTTGGCCTCGGCAACATCCCAGGTGGTGTCATCGTATTGATTCTGTTTCTTCTCTAACTCATCTTCTGCAATGATCAGGCGCGCCTTGGCCGCTTCAAGTTCTTCCTCTGTCGCCTGCTGGCCAGGTTCAATGATCGACCAGCGATAATCCGCACCGTAGAGTGCTTCCCAGGCCCGGGCTAAGTCCAATTGTGCGTTGGCAGCAACCAGTGAGGCATTATCATAAAGGTCCTCAAGCGCATTGGTAGCTGCGATCAATTCCTGCTGGGCCATAAAATAAGATTGCGGCAGGGAATCTTCCTCGATCTCAGCCAGGACCTGGTCCGCTGTCACTTCATCCCCGAGGAGGACATTAACCTCGCCAACCACACCCGTGTTCTGCCAGTAAAGGGTGGCGCTCTGATCGGCATAGACCGAACCGGTTTCATCGATCACGGCATTGAAATCTCCGTAACCGACCTGGTAGGTAATCAGCTCTTTTTCGCTGGCAGCCCTTTGCTGGCGTATCCTGACTGCGCCATAACCTGCTCCGCCAAGAATTATCGCCAGGATAATAATAATGAGGATTGTTCTTCTTTTCATACCTGCTCCCTTGGATCCATTTCTTCTTTGAATCTAATCATTATATTTACTTTGCTTTTCTAACCAGAAATACCAGCCTCATTTTAGCGCATAAATGTGGAGATTTTCTGGAGAGGGAGTGTAAATAATTTATTAATTTGCTGGCGCCTCAGGAGGGCAAACAAGATTGCAAACAAAAAGCTCCTGCTGGGCAGGAGCTTTTCAGAGCTTTAGGCCCGGGGTCAGGCGGGACAGTGGATCTCTCGGAGTGCCAGCTCGGCTGCCTTGATCAAGGGATACGCGGTGGGCGGGGCTGTGAGCAGGGGGTGCGTCCCAATCTGCATAGTCAGCAGAGAGGATACGGTCATATTGTTCTGGATGGCTAAGCCGATGACATTGACGATCTCGCCAGTTGAATGGCCGCCAAACACAGATCCGCCCAGGATCAACCCTGAATCCTTGGCCACAACCAATTTCACCGCCTGTTTGTGAGTGCCGGGGAGTTTGCCAGGGTGCTGATCAACGCCTTCGAAGGTTGAGGTCACGATATCGAAACCTTCGGTGCGGGCGGTATCTTCGGTAATCCCCGCCACACCAAAGCTATGCTCTCCCAGAGCTGTGGCAAAGTTGGATATGGTCCCAGAAAAAGTGCGCACCGTTTCCAGCTTGAACAGGTTCATTCCGGTCACACGGGCTTCCGCGCAAGCCGTGGAAGCCAGCATGGCACCTATGGGCTTATTGGTGATAAAGTCCCTTTTCTCTGCACAATCTCCAACCGCAAACACGCCTGGTGTGCGAGTACGGAGATAACGATCGACTTTGATAAATCCCAACTCATTGGTTTCAATCCCGGCTTTTTGAGCCAGGGCGATGTTGGGCTTGTACCCCATGGCCAGGATCACTGCCTCAGCTGGGAGCTCTTTGCCGTCCTGCAGTCTGACTGTTTCAACCTTCCCGTTTCCGCAAATCTCTTTCACCCCTGCGCCTGCTTCAACCTTAACACCCCGCTCCATCAGGACTTCTTCCGCCTTGGCTGCCAGCTCTTCATCAAAAACCGCGCCCAAGACATGGGGCAGGATCTCTACGATGGTGATTTCCTTTCCTAATTTATTGAGCTCATCGGAAATTTCCACGCCGATGAAACCTCCACCGATGACAACAACTTTCTCTTTGCCATGCAGTTTTTCTGTCAGAGCATCCAGGTAAACTTTATCTTTGGGCACAACAAAGACATTTTCCAGTTCTTTTCCTTTCAGCCAGCTGGGTTTTACCGGGTTGGATCCAATGGCAAGCACCAGCTTGTCATAAGTAATTTCCTGATCATCTGCCAGGAGACAGGTTTTTTCCTGGATATCAATTTCAACCACTTCGCCTATCAAAAGACCGATGCCGGCTTTTTCCAAACCTGCATCTGGAATTACGTTCTGAGCACTGCTCTCCAGTGAGCCAAAAATGTAGGGGATCCCACAAGGCACAACCACTTCTTTTTCTTTCCGGACCACTAGAAAATCTTTCTCAGGATACTGGCTTTTTCCTGTTAACGCGGCCACAAGCCCCGCTGCACTTCCTCCGATGACCAACACATCTGTCTTTTTCATGCCTGATCTCCTTATACTAGTGAATCATCTCTCTTACCGACCCAAGACCGCTCGAATTGTGCATATTTTCACACAGAAAGGCTTTCTTGTCAAATATATTGTACGTTGTAAGGGTCGCTTAGGGGGTTGTCTTCAGCCCCTGGAGGGTTTTGGGGCTGGACGGGCTGGGTTTCACAGGATTCGAAATTGATTGGCTGCCAGCTGGCCGGCCTGTTTACTTGTATCTGGGGCCTTGGTATAATGCCTCCTTAATAAGGGAGGGGTGCCAGAGTGGCCGATTGGGGCGGTCTCGAAAACCGTTGTGGTCTTTAAGGGCCACCGTGGGTTCGAATCCCACCCCCTCCGCTTCCATGCTGATTGTCGGAAAGAAAAAACCCTGACCGGTGTCATAGTCAGGGTTCTTGTCTTTACAAGCCGGGAGGATTTCTCCTGCTTTCAGTCCTTGTCTTCTTTCTCTCCTGTACTGCGAATCCGCAGGATAAAGGACATGGTAAACAACCCAGCCCCGATCAGCAGGATAAGGAAAGATTGCCAGATCAGCGGGTTGAATACCGGGGAAACCATCCGGGAAGTACTCTCGATGATCTGGTGGTAAAGCAGCGAAGTTTGCGGGATACCGTCAGGCATATTACCGACCAAGAATCCCCGCCAGAGTGGACCGGATAACAGCGCGGATAACAGTGCGATCAAACTTCCCCCAATGAGAGGAATCCCCCACCACTGCCCCAGCCCCTCCAAAGATCGAACTCCAAAAATCAGGATCAAGAACAGCAAGACCAGCGGGATCAGCAATACCAGATCCATGTTGTAGCGATAAGTGCGCAGGCGCCATTTCAAAGTATATGTGCTTCGGATCTGGTCCTGATCTTCCAGCAAGGATTGGGTTACGTTATATTCCCTGGGAGTCGCATCCACAACCATTTTCATCACGTCGTTATAGACCTGGATCTGTTCGCTGTGAGGAAAGGTGGAAAGTTTGCAGAGCTCTTCGACCATTTTTGCCCTTGGCAGGGGTTCTCCAGGCTGGGTTCTCAGCTCCTCCATTTGCAAATCCGTGCAATCAGGCAGTGATTCATAATAAGCCACAACGGCGTCTTTTCCTTCAGGCCCGGTCATTTTCTGGATCAGGGGTTCCATGTTCCAGATGATGACCGGAGCGGCGTCCTCTGCGTTCAGCCAGGCAAAGAGGCCGCTGACTGTTCCGTTTACCCAGCCAGCTATCACATCTTCTCCTAATAAGGCTTCTCTGAAATCGATCCAATCGTCATCCTGCATGGAGAGGATCATGTTATTGAGGTTCAGCCCTCTGCCCTCAGGACGCTCTGTTTCTTCAATTCTCGTGGAAATATCCTCCGTTCTTTGATTGGTAGCAAACTCCAGCGCCGCCGGCACAATTTCAGAGTCGACGATGACTTCAGTCGCGATATTGCCGATCACTTCTTCATTAAAGAGCACGTTGCCAAGATTGTTGATAAGCAGCGATAAAGGCAGGGCCAGGATCAACACGCCTGCCAAAATAAACGCTAGAAATTTGAGAATCGCATTGAGAATGGTTTTCATGCCTCAGCCCTCATCAAATCATCCCATGGAAATTCTTCAAGTGATTTCAAAAATAAATCTGGCGCTCCTCCATCTGTAAAAAAAGTCAGCTGACGGGTGAGTTGATTTGGCACAGCTATACAATACAGCCCAGCCCTCTTGGCCGCCAGCACCCCATGGGGGGAATCTTCCAACACCACCACCCGGTCTGGTTCCAAGCCCATCTTCTCCAGTCCAAGGTGATAAAGAGCGGGATCAGGCTTGGCTTTTTCTACTTCGTCCGCACAACTGGTGTGATCAAAATAATCCAACAGTTCAAGTCGGCGCAGATGTTGATGAACCCAATCCTGGTTGGAGCTGGAAACAATCCCCAGCTTCACCCCAGACTGGTGGGCTTTTGAGATTAACACTTCCGTTCCAGGCAGCGGTTGCTGCTGCTTTATCAAAGACTGCTCTTCGCTTGATACTTCATCCAAAATCTGCTGCTTGGCTTTCGCATCCGGAAAATTTTTCAAGAACCCCGCTAGTGGCCCAAGCTCATCACTGGATTTTCCAATGATCTGGCCCCATTGCTCCAAAGCAAGTTCTTGGCCATATTCCCGGAATTTCATTTTCCAAGCCTGGAAAACAGGTGTTTCGGTATCCAGGATCAAGCCGTCAAAATCGAATAATATGCCTTGCAGGGGTGTTGAAACCATCATAAAAATGATTATACAGGAAATCCTGCCCTCTCATACCTTACAGTAGTATAATGTTGAAAACCAGCTTAGTGATTGAACTGCATTCCCATGATAAAAAGTCTCCAGTTGATCATCAGCCTGATGAAGGATCAAAGGGTCCATCCACTGGTCAAAGTGCTGCCTTTTTTCTCCTTGATCTACCTGCTATATCCTGATTTCATACCAGGCCCGCTGGATGATGCGGTTGTGATCGGGCTCTTTCTGAAGATATTCCTGGCCCTGGTGCCAGATGAATATATCGACGAACACCGCTTCAACCAGGAACACCAGCAGCCCAAATCCTCCCCAGATGAGGCGATTGTAGAAGGTGAATTCTGGGAGGAGTGACCCGCGCCCATCTTACCCAGCGCTTAAAGCAATAAACTCCCCCAAGGGGGAGTTTTCTTTTCTGGCTGGGCCATTAGAAAAAGTCTTCCTCGTCATCCCCATCATCAAATTTGAGCTCAAACTCGACATCTTCCCGGGGTTGGCGGACCCAAAGCTGTAACAAGTCTCCCTCTTCTGCAACTTCATAATGGGCTGCGATGATGGTGATTTCGTCTGTCAGCCCGGTCTCTGTCCGATACTCGAGGACAATGCTCTCGTTCCTGTTCCAGGCTGCGCTGCAGCGGTCGACCAAGGAGATGCCGTCAAAAGCCCTGACTTCTGTGTAATAGGTATCATACTGTCCCGGGCTTTCAGCGACACCGTGTATCCAGAGGCCGTTGACTTCTCGAAATTCTGGTGTGGGACCTTCAATGATAGTGATTTTTTCAGTCATGCTAGCAGGGATCCTTTCGATCCAATTCTTTTTTCTTAGGGCTATCTTACCATAATTTCCCTCTCGGTAAACCGATTCAAACTTACGAATTAATCAGCCAATGATCGAGCAGAGAAGGCGGCCTGGGGAGCGCTGAAAACGCTGTCTGCCCTATTTCCCAGAAAATTCCTGTCAAATTTGCAGGGTGCACCTTTCCTGCAGTATAATTTCATAACTATACGTTTCGTCCTCTTGTTTACAAACAACAGGAGCATCCCCTTACTTATGGATGAGATTAATCTGATTGCCATCTCCCCCAAAGCCACTTTTTCCTCCTCCATAGAGGATCTGTTGTCCCCTGTTCATCCCTGTGAAATTTACCAGATCAGCTCCCTTAAAGACCCTGTTCCCCCAGAAATTGACCTTTCACAGCATCTACTCCTGGTAGATCTGGACAGCCTGCCAGGGGAGACGTCCGCGAAAATGGCTGCTTTGCGTGAAAAGTTTCCTCAGAATTCCCTGGTAATAATCTCAAAAAGTAGGGAGTCCATCCGCTTGCCCGCTGGGCTGGAAGCACTCCTGGTTGACAAGGAATCCATCAACAGCACCTTGTTTCCCCCTCTCCTCCGGCTGCTAGCAGAGCAACAAAACCTTCTGCATAATTATGCAGCCACGCGGGACAAACTAAAGAAGAGGGTGACCGAGTTGGACCTGATCAGAAAAGCCAGCCTGCACCTGACCATGAATTTATCCCTGGATGCCGTCCTGGAGGCCATTCTGGAAAGTGCCATGGAGCTGATTTCTGCGGATGACACCCACGTCTTCCTTTTAGAGCATGGCGCCCTCTCTTTTGCCGCTGCTCTCTTCGAGGGCCACCAGCAAAAAGAACCTTATATGAACCCCCGTCCAAACGGCATCACCTACCATGTTGCCAGAGAAGGGGTGAAAAGAGTGGTAAATGACACCACGCAGGATGCTCTTTTTGATGACCGCCCCTGGGAAGGATCCATCATCAGCCTGCCCTTGAAGATCGGTCAGCGAGTGCTCGGTGTTATGAACGTCGCCCTCAAACGAGCACATGACTTTACGGATGGGGAGATTCGATTGTTGGAATTTTTAGGGGACCAGGCGGCCATTGCCATCCAGAACGCGAAACTCTATGAGCAAGCCCAGCAGGAAATTGCTGATCGTAAAAAAGCTGAAAAAGCCATTCAGCACCTGGCTAATCATGATGCCCTGACTGGTTTGCCAAATCGCAGGTTGTTCAATGAACGCATCAAGCTGGAAATCGCCCGTTCGCAAAGGAACAAATACCATTTCAGTGTGATGTTGTTTGACCTGGACCAACTAAAAAATGTCAACGATTCCTTTGGACATAATATAGGAGATATGCTGCTTCAGGCAGTTGCCCAGCGCTTGCTGGGGTTGCTGAGAAAAAGTGATACCATTGCCCGCATGGGAGGAGATGAGTTCTTCTTGATCCTGCCTGAAATGAACCAACCCGAGGACGCAATATACACTGCGGAAAGGATCCTTTCCGCTCTGAGCACACCCTTCCATCTGGAAGCTTTTCAAATAAATATCACCACCAGCATTGGCATCTCTTTTTACCCGGATGATGGCGAGGATCCGGAGGAACTGCTCAAAAAAGCCGATATATCGATGTATAAAGCCAAGGAAAAAGGTGGCAATACCTACCACCTTTATACCTCTTGAAATTCATCTTATGACCTACCAATTGTTAATCCTCATTCCCCTCAATGTCGAGATCCAATCCTTTGATGAAGGTTGGCCTTCATTTCTCCGATCGGCAGAAGAAATGCCCGGCTTGATCCAGGAATCAGTCAATCGAATTGATAACTGCCTCTATGGACAAAACCACCTTCGCAGAATCTACAGTTTCACTTTTGAAGACAGAACATCCATGGAACAAGCCCTGCTATCTCCTCCAGGTGAAAAGGCTGGAAAAATACTTCAAAAAATCACCGAAGGAAATATGATCCTGCTCAGTGGGGAATTTAAGCAAGACTCCTTGGAGAATATCAAAGAGTCTTCTTCCTGATCCTCTTTCAACAAAATTACCTATGAAAATTGTGAAATGGCTGCTGATTCCCCTGCTCTTGGTCTTCCTCACCTCCCTGATCTACGTCTATTTCAAATTAGGGAGAGGAAATCCTTTACGTACCCGGCGGGTGATCGCCTGGATCAATGATCCTGAATCCCACCCCGAGTGGCTGACTGCCGCAAAATCCCGCTGCCAGCCATCCACTCCTTTTTTGTTCCCCGCAGAAGGATACATTGGTTATCTCTGGGATGATTCCTTCCGCCCCGGACACCGCCACCAGGGTATTGATATCTTTTCCAAAGGGGGAAGTGGAGATACCCCGATCTATGCGGCTTATGACGGCTATCTCACCCGATTACCAGACTGGAAATCCACTTTGATTATCCGCATACCCAAGGATCCCCTCCATCCGGGGAGACAGATCTGGACCTACTATACCCATATGGCAGACCCGGAAGGTAACTCTTATATTATGGATAATTTCCCTCCCGGGACAAGTGAATTATTTGTTGAAGAAGGTACTCTCCTCGGGTATATGGGTAATTATTCCGGCACGCCGGGAAACCCAACCGGTATACACCTTCACTTTTCCATCGTTCTCGATGATGGGCAAGGGCATTTCCTAAATGAATTAAAGATAGAAAACACCCTCGATCCATCGCCTTATTTTGATTTATCCCTGCATGGTCCTTCCAATAGGGATCAAATCCCAATATGTGCACCTTGATTGTCAAATAATCTCAAGGAGTTACCCACCATGAACAATACCCAAGTAGTGCTGACCGAAACCAAAGACCGGGTAGGATTGATCACCCTCAATCGCCCCCAAGCCTATAACGCGTTGAATTACCAGCTGCTGACATCATTGACCCACTCCTTGGAAACATTTGATCAGGACCAACAAATTGGGGCCCTGGTGATCACCGGGAATCAGAAAGCGTTTGCTGCCGGGGCAGACATCACACACATGGTCGATTGCTCTACAGAGGACATTCAACAAAGCCCGTTCATCCCTGCCTTCGAGGGTATCCTCGCTATAAAAAAACCTGTCATTGCCGCTGTATCTGGCTATTGTCTGGGGGGAGGACTGGAACTGGCCCTATCCTGTGACATGATCATTGCTTCAGAAACTGCTTCCTTTGGACAACCAGAAATCAACTTGGGGATCATCCCAGGAGCTGGGGGAACGCAGCGGTTGACCAGAGCCGTCGGAAAAAGTCTGTCCATGGAAATGATCCTTAACAACCGCACGTTGGATACAGATGAAGCCCTGCATGTCGGCTTAATCAACGCGGCTTATCCTTTAGATGAGTATCTGTCCAAAGCCCTGGATCTGGCACAGCAGATCGCCCAGCGGGCTCCCCTGGCAGTCCAAGCCGCAAAACAAGCTATAAACCAAGCTTTCCAAGTAAGCCTCTCCGAGGGCTTGATCACTGAAAGAAAGCTTTTCTATTCCCTCTTTGATACCCAAGATCAACAAGAAGGTATGCACGCTTTTCTTGAGAAGAGGCCAGCGGTTTGGAAGGGAGAATAAATAATTTATCCCCCTTATGTATTAAAGGTAACTTAATAGTAATCTTAGTAGGGGCTGGGGATAAGTGGATAAGTGCTGCTTAGGGGGATTTCAAGAAAAGAAAAGTCTACTGATCAAAATAGTACAGAGGGCAAATACCCACAAAGTCACCTCTACCCTGGCTGAAAAAAGATTTTTTATAACCGGGTTTTATGCACATCACCCTGGGGATAGAAAATGAATAACTCCCGACTTGATCCAATCCGCGCTCTATAGCTCTCTTTGGACGGGACTTCTGTGGAAAAAGAGGGGAATAATCCTCACAAATTGAGGTCAAAAGGGGCTAGTTATCCCCAAAAACAGGTGGTTATCCACACAAAAACAGTACTTATCCACAAAAAAGGTGTTTCGTAAAGGGACGATTAAAGGCAAAATCCCCTGATTCAGGGGATTTTTTTTTGACTGACAATCAAAGGAATCAGGGCTGGATGATTGTACCCGGGGGAATGGCAGCGCTTTTTGGCACAACCACGATCCCGTCCCGGATGAACCATTTTTCTCCTTCCTGTTCCGTGCCTCGCGGAAAAGGCTTGATGACAACCCCTTCTCCAATACAGGCATTTTTATCGATGATGGCCCCTTCAATGTAAGAATTTTTTCCGGCGCCAATCGGTATCTTTCCTGCTGGGTGCTGGTCGAGATCTTCATAGTAGTCAGCACCCATCATCACAGTGTCCTTGATGATAGAACCATCCATGACCTGGCTGCGCAGCCCAATCACCGAGCGGCTGATCTCGGCTTTCCCTACGTAGCAGCCATCAGCCAGGGAAACGTTCTTGAGCTGAGCTCCAGCAACAGTTGAGCCCGGCAGGAATCGGGCATGGGTGTAGATGGGCTGGTTAATATCATAAAAACTGAAGGGAGGAGAGGGTTGTGTGAGATCCAGATTAGCCTGATAAAATGCCCGGATGGTGCCGATATCCTCCCAGTAATCTGAGAATTCATAACCGACCACTTTATGAGAGTGAATGGCGTGGGGGATGACCTCCTTTCCAAAATCATCCACATCCAGCGCGCGCAATAACTCATCCAGCACCGTGGTTTTAAAGAGATAAATGCCCATTGAACCCAGCAGCGGAAGAGCAGGATCGTCGTTGCTGATAAAGTCTTTCTGGATTTCAGGGTCTTTCGGTTTTTCTACAAAATCAGTGACGATATCGTCCTCGCCTCGTTTGAGGATTCCCAGTTTAGCGGCTGCGGACATCGGGACCGGTTGAAGAGCAATGGAGATATCTCCCCCTTTGCTCCATAGATGTTCTGCCATCAAGCCGTAATCCATCCGGTAAAGATGATCGCCGGCCAGGATCAAAGTATACTCGGCGTCAGTGCTGTGGATTTCGAACATTTGCTGCCGGACAGCATCAGCGGTTCCCTGGTACCAAGTATCGTTAACCACGGTTTGTTCAGCGGCCCAGATTTGGACCCAGCCCCGGTGGAAGGGATCGAAGTTATAAGTACGTGTGATGTGACGGTGAAGGGAGACCGAATTGAATTGGGTCAGCAGGGCAATACGGTCGACATGAGAGTTGATGCAGTTGCTGATCGGGATATCGATCAGGCGATATTTTCCAGCAATAGGAACAGCTGGCTTGGCTCTCACCTTGGTCAGGGGATAAAGACGGGTCCCCTGCCCGCCGCCCATGATCACGGCCAGGATATCTTTGGTTGAGGGCATAGGTATGCTCCTTCGCGGGTGACCTGCCAAGCATATTATAACCCTAATCGTGGGGGTTCTTGACGCAAGGGATCAGGTTCTGGCAGGGGAAGAAAAAACCGGCCCGGTTCAACCAGGTCGGTTTTTAGGACTTGTGCCGAAGGTGGGAGTCGAACCCACAATCCTCAAGGGAACGCGAGTTTGAGTCGCGCGCGTCTGCCTGTTCCGCCACTTCGGCTGCTGGAACTCAAGTATACCTAAAAGACAGATGGGGGTCAAGCCAGCAGTGACTCCAGCAGGCTTCCTCCGCCTGGCAGACAACCCGCAGCAGGCAGGGGCGCGCACTAAAAACATCGCCCTTTACAAAAGCGCGTTTCCAGGTATACTAGTAAAATACAATGATACAATCATACGATGATACATCAGGCGGACAGAAAAGTTCCCTGGACATTGAGGTCGAATTCCAGAGCGGCATTCCCCTCTATGAGCAGATCGCTCACCAATTGCGAATATTGATCGAAAAAGGAGCCTTGTCTCCTGCTGACCAGCTGCCCACCACGCGCCAGCTGGCAGTCCAACTGGGCATCAATTTCAACACCGTGGCCAGGGCGTACCGCTTGCTGGACCGGGAAGGCTTGCTATCCACCCAGCCGGGAAGAGGGACTTATGTCCTGGATCCCCAAGAAAGCGCCTCCCCGGAAAAAGCTGATCCAGCCCAGATTGAGGAATTAGCCCGTTATTACATCAGCAAGGCAGCCTGCCAGGGATTTTCACCGGCGGAAATCAAAGACTGCTTTGAAAAAATCGTCAATCTGGAAAATGATTGAATTTTCCCCCTCTAAGATCAGCGGCAACCGCAGATAAATTTCTGGGGCGGAAAGAGGGGATTTTCCGGCCAAACATATCTAAAAGCGGAACCATTGAAGAGGAGATGTTTCACGTGAAACATAAAAATCTATGACAGGGTGGGCAATTTTTCTGAGGGGATTGAACGGGGTTTTGATGATTGCGGTCCCCTGTCTGGCGGCGGTTCTGCTCGTTCGCCGGACAAGGGGAGGTTTTCGGGTGATAGGGATTGGGGTGGCGGGTTTTATCCTCTCCCAGGTTGGGCATCTTCCTTTCAATCAATTTCTGTTATTGCCGGGGCTGCAGCGCTGGGGAGTGGAGCTGGCAGCCCCGGCCGGGAAATCGTTGTGGGTGCTGGGGGCTGCTGCGGGGTTGTCCGCCGGATTATTCGAGGAGTTTACGCGCTATCTGGTCTTTCGATTCTGGCTTCGTGAACGGAAAGGAGCTTATTTGCCCTGGGAGTATGGGATTGGGCATGGGGGAATTGAGGCTGTACTGACCGGTGTTTTGGTGTTGTTCGCTTTTGTTCAGGTATTGGTTCTGGGTGGGGAGGGGGTCTTGGCAGGTTTTCCAGTAGAGCAGGCTAAATTGATCCAGTCCCAGCTGGACGCCTACTGGGCCGTGCCCTTAAGTCAGGCTTTGTTGGGGGCCTGGGAGCGAGTCTCGGCGCTGCTCTTTCATCTAGGAGCATCGGTGTTCGTTTATAAGAGTGTCAGGGAAAAAAGACCGCGCTGGTTGTTGATTGCCATTATTGGGCATGCCTTCCTGAATGCTTTTGCAGTTGTCGTTGTCAGGCAGGTGGGATTGCTGCTGATGGAGCTACTGCTTTTTGGCTTTGGTGTGTTCTGGGTGGTCTGGGCCTGGTTTGTTCGACCGCGCCAGCAGGCTGAGCAATCCTGGGATCCGCCACCGCCCAGGCCCAATCTTTCCGACCGTCAAGTTACTGCAGATCAAATAGAAGAGAGTCGTTATGAATAAGAGTGAGCCAGTGATTATCACCAGGGAACTGACCCGAACCTTTGGACAGACCCTGGCAGTCAACCAGCTTTCCCTGGTTGTTGAAAAAGGGGAAGTCTTTGGTCTGTTGGGGCCGAATGGCGCGGGCAAAACAACCACCGTGCGTATGTTGGCAGCCCTGTTGGCCCCTACCAGTGGGGAGGCTCGGGTAGCTGGGTTTACAGTGGGGGTAGAGGATCAGGAGATCCGCAGAATAATTGGTTTGCTGCCAGAAGCGCCAGGGTTGTATGATGCTCTGACCGCCGAGCAAAACCTGGCTTTTTATGGGGAGATGTATGGGGTGGAAAATAAGAGCCAGCAGATCAAGCGTTATCTGGAGTTGCTGGGTCTCTGGCACCGTCGTTTTGAGCCAGTAGGGACCTTTTCCAAAGGTATGCGCCAAAAGCTAGCCATCGCCAGGGCGCTGCTGCATGAACCGGAAGTCTTGTTCCTGGATGAACCCACCAGCGGTCTTGATCCGGAAGCGTCCCGGTTGGTGCGGGATTTTATCTCCGAGTTAAAAGGAGAAGGGCGGACGATTATCTTGACCACGCATAATTTAGAGGAGGCGGATCGCCTGTGTGACCGGATTGCGGTTATTTCCGGGCACCTGCTGGCGCTGGATTCACCGCAAGTGCTGCGCCGTAAGATCTTTGGCAGGAAGGTGGTTTTTCATGTCGTGAAGGCCAGCCAGGTTATGGTGGATGAACTGGAGAAATTTGACTTCGTCACCGAAACCCAGATCGTGGATAATAAAATCCTGGCAGCAGTGGAAAACCCGGAAGAGCACAACCCGATTTTGGTTCGAGCGCTGGTGGATAATGGCGCAGAGATCCAATTCGTTGGCGAGCTCCGCCGCCGGTTGGAAGATGTTTATCTGGAGTTGATGGGAGCAGAGAAGGAACGGGATCATGAATAGGATCAGAGCTATCATCATTAAGGAATGGCGGGAAGTTTTCAAGAATAAGTTTGTGATCTTTACGGTGTCGTTCTTGCCGTTGATGATCACAGCCCTGCCTTTGGTCACCCTTTATTTCACAGGTGGATCAGAGGATTTCAGCGGGTTGTCCAGTGCGGACCTGCCCCCTCAGTTTGCCTCACTGTGCGGTGAATTGAGTGGAGGCGATTGTATGCTTTATTACCTGGTCACCCAATTCATTCTGCTGTTCATGATGGTCCCGGTCATCGTCCCGATGACCATTGCCTCTTACAGTATTGTCGGTGAGAAAACCACTCGGACCCTGGAGCCGCTCCTGGCTTCACCGGTCTCCACGCTGGAAATTTTGATAGGTAAAGGGCTGGCAGGGGTCATCCCCGCGGTTCTCAGCACCTGGGGAGGTTATCTGCTTTACGCTGCAGGCGCTTTCCTGATGGTTGATAATCGGGTAGTGGTAAGCAAACTTTTCGATCCTGTGTGGATGATAGCCATCTTTGTGGTCGGGCCGCTTTTATCTCTGTTTGGCGTGAGCATCTCGGTGATGATCTCTTCGCGGGTGAATGACCCCCGGGTAGCGGAACAGATCTCAGGTATTTTTGTCCTTCCTGTGTTAGGTTTGTTCATTGGGCAAATGACCGGGCTTATCTTGTTGAACGAACGCTTCATTCTCTGGATGGCGGCGGTGTTAGTGATCCTGGATGCCGTCTTGTTTAGTTTCGCAATCCAGGTATTTCAAAGAGAAACTATTTTGTCACGGTGGAAATAAGACCATGAGAAAAACAATACTGCTGATCGTCTCCGTTTACTTGCTGTCCTCCATCTTGGTTGGTGTGGCTTCTGCCAGTCAGGAAAACCAAGTTTTGCAGCTGGGGCTGGTGCGGAATTTTGGCTATGGGGGTTTGGGAAAGATCCAGGGAAATTTCACCCTCAAAGTGGTAGACCCGCCTGACGATTTGGTTGAGGTGCGATTCTTTATGGATGGCGAGTTGATGGAGGCGGTGCAAGAGCCGCCGTTTCGGGTGAAATTTCACACCAGTGATTACCCGGAAGGAGAACATCAAATGAGCGCCAGCGGCACCCTGGAGAATGGCAGCCTTCTGGCCTCAAACACGATCACAAAAACATTTCTGTCTTCAGATCAAGCCTGGTCGGAAACCCAGGGGATTATTCTCCCTCTCCTGATTGGGGTTGGCGCGCTGAGCTTGATGGGGATCGGTGTGCCCTTGCTGTTGGGTCGAAAAAAGGAATTCATTCCAGGCAAATACGGCCTGGCTGGCGGCGCGGTCTGTCCTCGCTGCAGTTTGCCCTTTTCTCGCCCTTACCTGGCGCCTAACCTGCTGGTGGGGAAATTGGTGCGCTGCACCCACTGTGGTAAATGGAGCATTTTGCCCCAGGCTTCTCCTCAAGAATTGAACGACGCTGAAAAGCGCTATGCGGGGGGCGAAGAAGCTCAATCCGCTTCCGCTGGAGGGGACGATCTCAAGAAGATGCTTGAGGAATCCAGGTTTGAGGATTGATCAGAACAGCTATCGAAAATAAAAGGTAAAAAGGAGCCCCTTGGACTATAATTAACCATCAACCGCTAAAAACATCCAGGGCTGCCATGTTCAATTCATTAACCTCATCGATCACTGAAACGGAAATACGGGAAAAAACGCGCAAGATCGCTCGCCTTGTAGAAATCAGCGCCATCCTCAATTCCACGCTCAAACCAGATGTCCTGCTGCAGAATATCCTGCAGTCGGCGGCAGAGCTGCTGGAATGCTCGGTGATTTCCATCCTGCTTTATGATGAGCGTGTCAATGAGCTGCGATTTGCTGCCACAACCAGTGTAAACATCGATCAGCTGGAGCAGATCCCGGTGCCTCTGGAAAACAGTTTAGCGGGTACCATCTACACCGAGAACCGCCACCTGGTGATCAACAACACCAAAGACGATCCCCGCCATTACAATGAAGTTGGGGAGGAAGTGGGTTTAGAGGTCGATTCTCTGCTGGGGGTCCCCATGAGGATCATGGACCGGGTTACCGGTGTGATTGAGGCCTTGAATAAGAAAGAGGGAGAATTTACAGATTTCGATGTTTCCCTGCTCTTGGTGATTGCTTCCCAGGCGGCGATCTCCATTCATAACGCGAATTTGATTCAAGCACTGCAAAAAGCCAACGTGGAGCTGAGCCAAGCTGACAAGCTCAAGCGGGATTTGATGGCTGTCGCCTCCCATGAATTGCGCACTCCGCTGGGTAATATCCTTGGTTATGCGACATTGCTGCACGAGGACGCTATTGAACCCAACAAGCCGCTGGCAGAGTCCATCCTCAAAGCCTCGACAAAACTGCGGGCCGTTCTGGATGATATCGCCAATATGAACTTGCTTTACACCGGGGAAGCGGACCTGGATCTGACCAACACTACACTGCAGCAGGTCATCGCCTATGCCCGGGAAGAGGTCAGTCAAACGGTTGCCAAGGAAGATCTGCGGGTAACTTATCTGCTGCCGGAAGACCCCATTCCGCTGGAGATCGATCTGCCTAAGATGAGCGTGGTTTTTGTGAATTTATTGTTGAATGCGATCCGCTTCACACCCAAAGAAGGAGAGATTACACTCAGTGTTGAGGACCGCAAAGATGAGGTGTTGGTCTCGATTGCGGATACAGGGAAAGGGATTGCTGAAGAGAATTTGGAAAAGATCTTTGAGGTCTTTTTCCAGGAAGAAGACCACATGACCCGCCGCTACGGCGGATTGGGATTAGGGCTTTCCATTGCCCGGGGTCTAGTAACTTTACACGGGGGAAAAATTTGGGCGGAGAGCGAAGGGTTGAATCAGGGATCTGTTTTTCAGGTTGTGCTTCCTAAACCTGAACATTAATAGCTCGTTCCTTCAGTTTCCTGGGCAATCAACGATTCACACAAATCCAAAAAGCCGTCAAAAGCAGCCAACCGAACCTGGTAATCACTGCCTGCAAAACCCAGTTTGGTGATCGCCGATATCCAGGGCGGTTGGAGCCGGGTCTGATCAGGTAAGTGAGCAATGATCGAAGTCCAGGTATTTAACAGCGGCCATAATCCAGCTGTGCGGGATTCATTTTGGATGAGCTCACCCATGGCAGCATGATAGTAAGTTTCCTGGTCCACCAATACTGGATTGGGATCAGCGTTTTTCTGAAGAGTTCCTACGGCTGTGGTCCAATCGTCCAACCAGGCCAGGATTTGTTCCTGGGGCAGGTTGACCGCGCCTAACAGATGATTGAAGGCCACTGTCAATCCAGGAGCATTGACCTGAGCTGCTCGTTGTGGGAATTCCAAGCCCAGTCGGCGGGCTGCCAGCGGGGGGCCGGAGAGCAAGGCGACAGCGTTGGAGGCTTTCTCCAGGGCAGCGAGGAAGGCGGGGAGTTCGTCGATGATTTCTCCGGGCGGATGGATTTGGCGGTCCATCCAGAACTGCCGGGCTTGATCGAAAAGCCCCCGGCTCCGGGCTTGTATATTTTCCGGGAAATCGAAATTGCTCCGCACCCCTGATTGCGTATAGTCTAGTATGTGGCGGGGATCATACAGCGGCAGCGCATCCCTCAGTGTGGGGCCGAACCAGGGATCCAGGCGCAGTTCCCGGGGCGATTTGTACCGCAGCTGGTCATGGTGTTCGATATCAAAATTGATGGCCGGGGTGAGTTTCCGGATCTCACGGGTTTCAGGTGGCGGTGTATTGTGGATGAATACCAGGTCAATGTCCCCTGCTCCTCCTAAGAGCGGAGACCCATACAGCAAAGACCCCCTCAAGTAAGCGGCCATGATATCGCGATTCTTCTTGACTTCCTTTTCAACCAGGACTTGAGCATGACGGCGAAGGATTTTGGGCGTAAATTGCATAAAAAACTGACCCTTTCTATCACTCAGGTGTGATTAAAAAATTGTGTCTGGTAAGGGCCTAATCTCAAGGATTGCCGAATACGCGTTTCAACAAAGTCTAAATCCTTTTCATTGGCCACGTAATTCAATCGATTGGTATCAATCCGTAAAATGGCTGGACCGGCATATTCATTGTTGTAAAACGACTCATAGGCTTCATTCAAGTTGTTGATGTATTCAGGATCCATATTCCTCTCGTAAGGACGATCCCGGTGAGCGATACGCTCCATGAGAACAGAGGTGCTCGCACGAAGATAAACGATCAGATCCGGGAGGGGCAGCTTCTCAGCGAGGGCGTGATGAACACTGAAATAAGTATCCAGTTCATCTCCTTCCAGATTCAATCGCGCAAAAAGGGCATCTTTTTCAAAAGTATAATCGGCAATCAAATTATTCCCGGAAGATAAGGCGGTGGGAACTTCCTGCTGCTGTTGATAACGGCTGAGCAAGAAGAAGATCTGCGTTTGAAAAGCATAGGCATCCCGGTCGGCGTAAAAATCTGCCAGGAATGGGTTTTCTTCAAATACCTCCAACAGCAGGTCCGCCTGGAAGCGGGAAGAAAGCAGTCTGGAGAGGGTGGTTTTACCAACGCCGATTGCGCCTTCAATTGCGATATACATGCTTCGATTTACTTCCTTTGAATGGATTTGCCGCGGGAGCTGTAAAGGTTACGCTAACCAAAAAGGCCATGTTATTGACAATCCAGGAATCTTAACGCTACACTGGAAAACAGGACTTACCAATTATATCGTATAAGGAGGGAAATATGGTGGGCCTGAACCGTGTGCAGTTGATTGGAAGATTGGGACGCGACCCTGAACTTAAGCAAATTCCAGGAGGAAAGAAAGTGTGTGTTTTCAGCATGGCAGTCAACCGCCGCTGGAAGAACAGGGACGGGGACTCCCAGGAGGTCACGGATTGGTTTAATATCGAGGCCTGGGAAAGACTGGGGGAGATCTGCGGGGAATATCTCCGGAAAGGCAGCTTGATTTTCATTGAAGGGCGGCTGCAGACGGACACCTATGAAGACAATGGCACCATGCGCTATTTTACCAAGGTGATCCCATCCCAAATGCAGATGCTCGATAAAAAAACAGAGAAGAATTAGGGCAGAATCCACTGCGCGTACCATAACAGAATAAACACCTTCCGTCTCTGCTGGTTGAAGGTGTTTATTCGTCTGGGAGGGGCAAGAACACATCAAATTGATGAAGGGGTATAATGCCTATGCAATTTGGTAGACAGCAATCCAATCTGAAAAAGGATTACCGCCATGTTATCCTCCCAGAAAAAAACCATCACTCGTTTGACTGGTGTTATCCTGCTGCTAACGCTGTTGAGTCTCTCCTGTAATCTCCCTGCGGGAATTCAGGACCGATTTTTTGGGGACGCGCTTACGCCTAGCGAGACTCCGCTGCCAACGAACCCCCCCCAGCCACTGCCGCCAGCGATTGTGGAATCAGATCCCCCTGCGGGGAGCACCATTTCCCTCGAAGGGTCGATTACCCTCTATTTCAACCAGGCGATGAACCAGGATGCCGTGATCGATCATTTATCTATTGACCCGGATATTGCCGGCGTGCTGGAATGGATTGATCCTGCTACCCTTCGTTTTGTCCCGGACCAGCCTTTTCCTTCCGCTGAAGAAATCCACTTTGTTTTGGACACCGGAGCAGCGGCGGAGAATGGGCTTGTGCTGGCTGAAGAACAGGTCCTGAAGTTTTACACGACAGACTACCTCAAACCAGTGACTTTCCTGCCCTCACCTGGATCGATAGCGATTGATCCGCTTTCAGCGATTCTGGTCACATTCAATCAACCTGTCATCTCCCTGGGCGAAGGCCCTGCTTCGGATCCGCCAGCTTTATTGATCGATCCCCTTCCCCCGGGCAAGGGGGAGTGGATCAATACCAGCACGTACCAATTTTCCCCTGATCCTGGCCTGGAAGGGGGTACTACATACCAGGTGGAAATTGCACCGGATCTGATCAGCGCTGCGGGGACAGCGCTGGCGGAAAACGCACTGCTTTCCTGGTCTTTTTCTACTTCATACCCGCAAGTGCTGGACTGGGAACCCCATGATGGTGATACAGATGTTCACCTGGATGGCACAATAAAACTGACCTTTAACCAATCGATGGATCCTGAAAGCCTGTCCGAGAACTTCCGCGTAATTGATTCTGGAGGAGAGCCGGTTTCAGGAAGCTATGCGTGGTCTGAGGATTATCAGGAAGTGGACTTCGTGCCTGATCCACTGCTGCGCAGGGAGACGAATTACACAGCTGTATTACCCGGGGAAGTGATCTCGGCTGGGGGTACTCCACTGGGACTGGATACCACCTTTGCCTTTCAGACAACCGGGGAATTCCAGTTCCTGGGAACTCCCGGTGGACAGAACTACAGCACATCGATCTATGAGGGCGCCAGGCTATACTTCAATAATCCAGTGGACCTTGCCACTGTGGAGGATAACATCACTGTCATACCAGAAATCAGCAATTTCTGGCCCTCCCTGGGGGGCAATGGCAATGTGCTGAATATCTACGGGGATTTTGAACCCCTTACCCAGTATGCCCTGGTGATGGATGCGCCCCTGTCTGATGCATGGGGGGACGATCTGGGAGCCGCTCGATCTGTGCGATTCACCACTGAGCCTTTATCTCCAAATTTGACGGTCACCCAGGGAAACAACATCCTTTTCATGACCGGATCTGAAAACGCTGTGCCAGTCAGGGGGACAAATCTCTATCAGGTATCACTAAACCTGGGCTCAATACCGTCCCAGGACCTGCCGCTGTTCTTTGGACCGGGCTTGTACAGCAGCCTGGAAGAATATTACCCTTTTGATAACCAGCGCTGGACTGAGGTCCTTGATGTTCCTGGTGATACGCACTATACGATCAACCTGCCCGTCAACCAGGCGGGCACAGAACTTTCTCCTGGGTTGTACCGCTATCAAATCAACTCGCAAGAGCTTCCTTATAACCCGGCTCCCTACCTGCTGGCTGTCAGCAATATCCACCTGACCATGAAAACCAGCCCAGAAGACATTTTAATATGGGCCCTGGACCTTCGGACCGGGGAAGCGGTCAGCGGAGCTGAGATCACTATTTATGATCATAACGGCGGCGAGGTATTTTCAGGTGTGACCAACTCAGATGGGATATACCAGGCATCCTTCAGCGAACCCATTGATCAATATGAGCGCGCTTTTTATGCTCTTTCTGGAGCTCAAGGGGAGGATGATTTTGGTATCACCGCCAGCAATTGGTCCTTTGGCACTGAGCCTTATAATTTCGGATTGGCATCGAATTATGGAGCGCCCCAGCCCCAGACCTATATCTATACTGACCGGCCAATCTACCGTCCAGGACAGACAGTGCATTACCGACTGATTCACCGGGATCGTTTGTCCGGTGGATATGTGCTGCCTGAAGAGGACAGCATCAATTTAACTATATATCGCAGCGGGGAAGAGAAAGAACTGATCTCTCTTCCGCTGTCAGAGTTTGGCACAGCTGCAGGCGAAATCGATCTCTCGTCTTATGCTCAGCCGGGGTATTACCGGCTGGAAACTGACTACGGCATGACGCTTTTCCAGGTAGCGGAATACCGCAAGCCGGAAATCGACTTGATGGTCAACCTGGACCAAAAGCAGGCTTTGATCGGGGAAGATTGGACAGGGCAGGTGGAAGGCCGCTACTATTTTGACGCCCCTGCTGGTGAGGTTGATTTGGACTGGACCCTGCGGGCTGAGCCAACCTATTTCAATCTCCCTGGCTATCAGACAGGAGAGTTGAATAACAACTGGTTTGCCTACTCTCTCTACCCAGGAAGCCGGGGCACCCGGATTGCGGAAGGACAGGGACAAACAGACCCTGGCGGCTTGTGGGTGGTTGATGGCACGCTGGGCCAGGTGGATATCTACGATCGGGAAATCAGCTTGCCGGCAAACGTCTTCCTCAGTGTCACAGCCCAGGATGAAACAGGCTTTCAAGTGACGAATCAGGACCAGATGCTGGTGCATCCCAGTGATTTTTATATCGGAGCCCAGCCTTCTGCCTGGGTCACTGACGCAGGCCAGGAGGTGGACTTTGAAATACTGGTTGTGGACTGGGACCGTGAGCCAGACGGGGTCCATCAACTGCGAGCAGAATTCAGTAAAGTGGTCTGGAACTATGAAATCGGAGAGATCGGTCAGATCGAATACACCCGGGAGACGGAATTGGTTGAAGGGAAGAACTTTTTTACCGACCGGGATGGGGAAGCTCAGATTCGTTTTACACCCCAAGAGCCAGGAACCTACCAGCTGGATATCTTTGGAGATGGCGCACGGACGGAGATCAGTCTCTGGGTAAGCGGGATAGGGGGAGCAACCTGGCCAACCCAAACCAACGAAAAAATCAAACTGGTAGCAGACCGCGAAAGCTACCAACCCGGGGATAAGGCCGACGTGTTCATTCCCAATCCCTTCCCGGATGGCGCCCAGGCATTGATCACCCTTGAACGTCACAAAGTGATCTCTTATCAAACGCTGACCATCACAGGTTCAGGCGGGACGATCACATTACCCCTTGGAAAGGAAGACGCACCTAACGTCTATCTGTCGGTTACTTTGATTGGCCGGGGTGCAGATGGCGAATTGAGTTTCCGGCAGGGCTACCATAATTTACTGGTGGATCCGAATGATGACCTGCTGAAAATCGAAGTAGTTGGGGAACCCGAGCGGCTGGAGCCGGGAGAAGAAGTGGAGTTCACGATCCGGATTACGGATCAAGACGGGGTCCCCCAGGTAGGGGAATTCTCATTGGCTGTGGTTGACAAAGCTGTCTTGGCCCTGGTGGATCCTTTTGCCCCTCCAATTAAAGAGGCTTTCTATGGTGTTCAGCCGTTAGCTGTCAGGATGGGAATTCCCCTGGGAATGCATGCCGGGCGGATGGTCTTTGTGCCCGGAGGCATGGGCGGTGGCGGAGGAGACCAGCAAGATTCGGTCCGGGAGGATTTTGAAGATACGGGTTATTGGCAGGCGGATGTTGTCACAGACCAAAATGGCGAG
>Ga0207796_1000056_pt1 | contig 47915 bp, 35 predicted proteins | sample Pon1CUnioCityCA_6_FD_187274 | JGI IMG/M metagenome (GOLD analysis project Ga0207796, IMG submission 187274) | Marine sediment microbial community from Union City, CA, USA - Pond 1C Sediment 1 (SPAdes) | ecosystem: Environmental > Aquatic > Marine > Intertidal zone > Salt pond sediment ... | reverse complement strand
AAATTATAATCTCTGTTAATGATACCCTGACGATTGATTGCACAAATGGTCATTAAACTTTTTCCTTCCTGATCTTGTAATCATATATACTACAGTACAATGGCAAGCGATTGATCAGTCAAAACCGATGTTCGACAAGGATAGATGGATGAAGAAAACAAGGTTCATGATGATTTTCTTGTCTGCCAGCATGGTGATCCTCTTTGCTGGCTGTCAGGTCGAAAAACAACCGCAAAAAATCGGGGCCTTGGACGCTTCCAGCCAGGCAATCATTGAAGAAGGCAGCCCAGCTCCACAAGAAACCCGATACGATGTTGGTGACATCATCAGCATTGATGACACCATTCTAGTCGTCCTGGGATGGGATCAGCCTCCTGGAGGTGACTTGAACCCCCCCGATGAGGGGAAAAAATATCTGGTGGTGGATCTGATCCTCGCCAATCAAGGCCAGAGATCTTTCACCAGTTCGCCTATTTTCCAAATGACCCTGAAAGCCCCCACAGGGCAAAAATACAACTTGAACAACAAAGCCAACCTGGCCAGTGGGAGCAATGTACCTAATGGCGAGATTAATCCTGGAGAGTTGGTTCGCGGCAAAGTGGGCTTTCATGTTCCAGAAGAAATGACCGGCTTCACCTTTGTTTACGAAGCCAATCTGCTGGGCCAGGGAGAAGTCTCAGTCGGTCTGGGCTCGGTTCCAATCGCCATGGAACCCCCGGAAGACCTCAATCTGCTTCCTTCGTTAGATATCTACCAAATCGGGGATCCAATTAATATAGCCGATCTGCAAATCCAAGTCCTGGGAGTCAGCTTCCCAGCGGAAACGGATTTCATCAAACCCAAACAAGGCTATCAATTTGCGGCTGTAGATGTCCAGATCGAGAACCAGGGGAGCAACGTCCAGGAAATCACCAGCGTGGTACAGATGTATTTGAAGGATGACACCGGGGAGAAATATACTTTCCACCTCGGAGCTCAATCACTTCTGGATACTGGACTGCCAGATGATGAACTCCAACCGGGTGAAAAAGTCCGGGGAGAAATCGGTTTTCAGGTGCCCGAATCAGCCCAGGACCTGGTTTTCGTCTTTGACGCGGAGTTGTTTGGTTTCGGGAAAGTTTTCATCTCCCTGCAAGAGTAAGCTGCGCGAATCGGTCCCAATCTGTTTTTGTTAGACTGTGCTTGCTCCCACCCAGGGATCTTAGCTGGTTGATTGCACAGGCAATTCATCTCCAGCCATCTGCCAGCCAGCAGCGGCCAGCAGATGGCTAATCTTTAACCTGGCAAGGGTTTTCGGCAGGTGATCCAGGTCTTTTGGGTTTGATATCCTACGCCTTGATATAAATCTAAGGCATGATTGGGATTATCAACATCAACACCCAGGGCTGTTTCCTCCATGCCCATTTCCCTAAACATCTTGATGCTTTCTACCAGCAGATAGCGCGCTAACCCTTTCCGCCGGTAAGGCCGCCTGACACTGATGTACTCGGTATAGCCCCGCTTCCGGTTGTACTCCTTGTTTTCCAATTCATTCACAAAATTGAGCACCATTCCCGCTACCTGGTCCTGGTCCCAGGCAACCTTCCACAATTTGGGCTCAAAAGTGGTTTCAGAAATGAACCGCTGATAATCCTTCTCGGTGGCTTCGACATGGCCCCAATGATCGCGAAAGGCTTCGTTTTGGGCCTCAAAAATATCCCGCCAATCCCTTTCCTGGACAGGACGCACCTCCAGACCTGCCGGAATGGCAGCATCCGGCAGGGGGCGATCGATAGCGCGCTTCATCTCATACCCCCAACGCACTTCCTGATATCCAAAGCCCGATGCCAGGCGAGCTCTTCCCAATTGGTTCTTGTTGTAATCAAATTGGAGGAATTTACGGCAATCCTCCGGATGGTCGGCAGCGATCTCCAACAAGCGGTTCTCACAAAAAGTCAGGATCATGGTTCCTATGCCTTTTCGCCGCCAATCCCTGCGGATCACGCCCAGGGAATAATAAATCCGATCCCCTGAGGTCTCAGGAAACCAACCCACCCGGGAATAAGCAACAACCTTCCCTTTGACCTCCACAAAAATCATGTCGGACTCCAGGTTACATCTTTCAATGTGCTGGTAAAGATTAGCGATATCCTCCAAAGTCATTGTGTAGTCCACGCCATCCAGGTCTTTACAATCATTAAAGACATCCAGCAGATGCTGATGATCCGATTCGCCTTGATAATAGCGAATCGCTAAGTCATCAATATCTGGAAAGGCGGCATTCAGATATCTCTCTTTTTCTACAGGTCTCATCTTCATATCCATCCTCTAACGATTCGGTTCCATACAGAACCTGATCGTCTATGACAGTTAATTCTCTGTGCTGTTAACTTCACCTTCTTGATCATCTTCCGGGATCCTGAATTTAAACCAGGCCGGAATGACGGTAAAGAGGGAAATCACTGCAGTGATCATAAAAGGTGTCCTGGGGCTGTAGCGGTCCCAGAGCCGGGCACCAACAGCGGGTGCTGGCAAAGAGAACAAGCCCAGGCTGCTGTGCAGCAAACCAAACGCGGTGCCCCGTAGTTTTTCTGGAACAACCTTGCTGGTCAAAGACTGATAAGCCGGTGACATCATCCCCACCCCGACCCCAAACAAGGCCCAGGCCGCAGCGTAGCCCCAAAAGGTGAACACGTTCAGGAAGATAATCAGGGCAAAGAAGGTCAATATAAATCCGCTCACAATCGCAACCCTTTCCCCTTTCTTATCCGCCAGTCTCCCGGCAGGAATGGTGGTGACCATATTGAAGATCCCAAACACCGAGCTCAACAGTCCGATTTGGCGCATATTCAGCCCTCCGATCTCTTCCAGATAAAGTGATTCCAGTGTAAAAGACATTGTGAAGGCTATGTCTCTCACGCCATCTGTGATCAGGATCCAGGTCATCACACCCCCGGCTAACAGCAAGCCGCTCATGGCGCCCAGCTTGCCTTTCAGGTTATCCAGAGATAATTTTTCCGGATTTGCTTCCGCCCCCTTGGCTGCTGTTCTGGCCATGCTGATCCGGATCAAGGCAGCAACTGTATAGAGCAGTCCGGAACAAATCAACATCACCTTAAAACCATATTCATCCGCCAACCAACCACCCAAAGGTGGGCCGATAACCACCACCAGCATGAAAATACTCTCTGTGATCCCGAACACCCGGGCCCTGTTCTCTTCCGAAGACTGCTCGGCGATGAAAGCGCTGAAACTGGGGCCGATCAGGGACCTGGTGATTGCGCCTAAGCCCTCACCCACTAAGACCCACTGCCAGGCCGGGGCCAGGATCAGCCCAACATAGGAGATAACGCCCGCCACGCTGCCCATGGCAATGCTGCGCAGCCGTCCCAGGGTGTCTGAAATCCAACCTCCCAGGATTTGCAAGATCAACGGCAAAATCCTGGAAAGTGTGAAGAACAAACCCACCTGGACAACGCTGGCATTCAGTTCTTTCAAATAGAGAGGCAGCAGAGAACCATACATATTGCCGGCAATATTCGCCAATACCATGGCTGTCATGAACAGTTTCAGGATATTGTTAAGAAGGGGTTCTTGCTGTTCAGCTGTAATCTCTTTACTCATCATGACCTACCTTGTGTGCAAAGGAACTGCATTGTCTAAAGGTTCTTTTTATTTGAACAACCAGTATTTTCGCTTCCAACCCTCGGTTGGTTCCAAAAACCTTGACCACTCAAATCCCTTCTCAACCAAATAATCATGCCAACCCTGATCTTGATCATTATTTCCGGGCAGCAAGATCACCATCCCACCTGGCTTTGTCACCCGGAACATCTCAGCATACTCCAGCTCCGGGTCATCCCCGAAAACATGTCCCCCTACACAGATATCCGCAAAATGATCTGGAAACGGTATATCGGTGATCAATCCATCCAGGGCGAACAGATTCTTCAAGCCTTTCCTCAAAGATCTCTCTTTGATGTAGCACCGTAAGTTCTCCACTGGCTCTACAGCAAAGACTACATCTGCTCCTTCCCGGGCAGCAAGAAAACTGATCCGCCCGGTTCCAGCGCCAACATCAATAACAACCATCTGATCGAGATCGACCAAATCCGTTAATTCCGTATCCGCCCAATCCAGGAACGGAAGACGATCATACAGATCGGGATCAAGAGCATACACCAGTAAATCATTGATCGCGTTCATAACAGTCAATTCAGACTCCCGGATCGCTTCCCATGAATGCTCTCCCTCGGCTCGGGAAATGACATCCCTGACCCATTCTTTGACCTCAGGGCATTTGCTCTCTAAGAACCAAGCCACTGTCGGATTTGCGTTTAAAGCCACCGAAAGTTCTTCTTCTGGCAGCCATCCAGGCAGCCAGCTGATCTGCACTCGCTCAAGCAGCAAGAGCACTTTGAAATCTAATTCTGAAACATCAATCCAATTGACAGACATGGTCGCTCCTAATAACACAACGGCGTTATCACGTCGTTCTTAACAAGAAAATCCGGCCGGGGTATGCCCTCACACCCGCAGCCGGATCAAAAATCCAAATTCTTTAAAAAAATCAGCCACAGGTATGCGCAGTACACCTGTGGCTTCGCCTTATAGCTTCTCTAACCTACATCAGCAGGTACACTTCGCCCCTAGTTCGAGCTCCCTCCCCCATCCAAGGAGTTTCGGTATTTGATACCGATCGCATTGATCATCATCATACGAAATGTCCTCCTGCTAAGTTTAACGGATTGCATTTTAACATGGAAATGCTGGCCATGTCAATACAGAACTGGCTCGGATCAGAAAAAATCATCCAAAAGAATGAATGCCCGGCATCCATTCTGACCGGGTTGCGAAAACCTTCCAGGGTGGAAGGCCTACCCAGCGGGATTTCAACTATAATCAAGAAAGCCATCACCAGCAGTGGATATCTTGTGTTTATGGCCAAAATCAGCTGGTTGGCAATCACTAATGTGTTGAGGGAGGTCCATGCATATTGGCATAGATATCGGGGGCACATTCACCGACCTGGTACTGAGTGAGCAGGGAAAAATAACTACATATAAGCTTCCCAGCACACCAGGGGATCCATCTCTGGCACTGCTGCAGGGTTTAGCCTATTTCCGCGCCAGGGGATATCAAACAGTAAAGCACATCTCACACGGTTCCACGGTAGCCACCAATACAATTCTGGAGCGGAGTGGCGCCCGGACAGCCTTCATCACCACCAAGGGATTCAAGGATCTGCTTTTCATCGGCAGGCAAGACAGGCCAGGGTTGTACCAGCTCCATCCCGAACTTCCCCCTTCCCTGGTCCCTCAAGATTTGTGTTTTGAAATCTCAGAACGGCTGAATTTCGAAGGCGATGTCCTGACCCCACTGAACGAGGGAGAGGTTGACCAGGTCCTGGAAAGCATCACAAGAAAGAATGTTGACTCCATCGCGGTATGTTTCTTGTACAGCTACCTCAACCCCGAACACGAGCGAAAGCTGAAGTCGATCTTCCTGGATCGAGGAAAACTCAAGGAATGGCAGGTGTCCCTTTCCAGTGAGGTCCTGCCCCAGTTCCGGGAATTCGAAAGGGCCAGTACTGCTGTCCTGGAAGCCTACGTCCGCCCCGTGATGAGTGAGTACCTTGCGAATATTGAAAAGGAGATTCCCATGGGAAGCTCCCTGCAAATCATGAATTCAGATGGCGGATTGATGAGTGCAAACAGAGCCCGAGAACAAGCTGTCCGCACAGTGTTAAGCGGGCCTGCAGCCGGGGTGATGGGAGGGTTCCAGCTTGCCCAGGAAGCTGGTTTCGAACATGTGATCACACTCGACATGGGAGGCACATCCACTGATGTCTCCCTTTGCCCCGGGGAGCCGATCCACCAGACCGACTCAGAAATTGACGGCTTCCCGATCCGCAACAGAATGATCAATATTGCCACCATTGGCGCTGGCGGAGGATCCATCGCTCGCCTGGACCCTGCCGGAGGACTGCATGTCGGACCTAAAAGCGCGGGGGCTGATCCCGGTCCTATCCTCTACGGCCTGGGGGGTGAGGAGATCACGGTCACCGATGCCAATGCCTACCTGGGCAGGATCTCCCCGGATCATTTTCTGGGGGGAGAGATGCCCCTCTACCCGGAGAAGATCGAGAAGCACCTCGCCCTGTTTGCTAAGAAATTAAAGCTCTCCAAGGACCAAGCGGCACTCGGCATCCTGCAATTGACCAATGCAAACATTGAACGGGCGATCAGAAAAGTGTCCATCGGGCGGGGATATGATCCCCGGGAATTTACGATCGTTGCTTTTGGTGGAGCGGGACCGCTTCATGCCTGTGAAGTAGCAGACCGATTGGAGATCCCGCGGGTGATGATTCCACTTCAACCTGGCGTGTTGTGCGCCTCTGGCTTGTTGATGGCAGATTTGATGGTCGAGGACACCCTGGCCTTCCTTAGGGAGTTCTCACCTCAACTCAGGCAGCTTATCGAAGGCAGGTTTATCGAAAAAGAACAGGCTGCCCGGCAACAATTAGTTTCTGAAGGTGTCAGTGATCAAGACATCTCCTTCCTGCGGATGGTTGACGCACGCTATCCAGGACAATCCTTCGAGTTGACCATCCCCTATACAGCTGATCTGGATAACGCATTTCACACAGCCCATCAAACCCGGTATGGATATCGTTTCCCGGATAGGAAAGTGGAAATCGTAAACCTCCGGTCCCAGGCTGTCGGCAGGATTCCCAAACCCATCCGAAAACCGGAGCCCATTCAAAGGTCGGATTCCTCGGGGGCCTTGTTGGGAGAAAGCACAGCCCTGGTCAGCGAACAGGGCTCAACCACGATCTCCCGCTATCAAAGAGAGCGATTGGATCCAGGGGCGGTCATTCCCGGAGCGGCCCTGGTATTTCAGATGGACAGCACAACCTTTATCCCTCCCCATTGGAGGGCGGAGGTGGATCGATATAGAAATATAATACTGGAGCATGCGTCATGAGCGTGGACCCGATCAGTCTGGGTGTATTCAGGAATTTGTTTATTTCTGCAGCGGAGGAAATGGGTGTTACCCTGCAGCGGGCAAGTTTCAGTCCGAACATCAAAGAACGCCAGGATTTCAGCTGCGCGGTTTTTGATCATCAGGGGCAAATGGTGGCTCAAGCCGCTCACATTCCTGTCCACCTGGGCAGCATGCCAGCCTCAGTGATGAGTGCCATCCAGGCTTTCCCAACCATCCTTCCTGGGGATGTGATATTGCTCAATGACCCTTACCGGGGAGGAACCCATCTCCCTGATATCACCATGGTATCGCCAGTATTCACCGCTGACCAGCTGAGATTTTTTGTTGCCAGCCGTGCTCATCACGCCGACGTCGGCGGAATGTCTCCCGGATCTCTACCACTGAGCACAGAACTTTATCAGGAAGGCTTGATCATTCCACCCATCATGTTATCCAAAGAGGGTGTTTTACAAGAAGATCTGCTGCAGTTGATCACTGCCAATACACGGGCCCCTGGAGAACGTCGGGCTGACTTGCAAGCCCAGCTTGCAGCCCAGCGGGTTGGCGGCCACCGGATCAAAGAGATGATCCGCAAATATGGACCACAAGCTGTCCAGGAGCATGCCCTGGCTTTGATCGCTTACTCCCAAGACATGATGGAGAGTGTGATCGCCAGGATCCCGGACGGAAAATATGTTTTCCGGGACTCTTTGGAAGGGAGCTCACCAGATAATGAGCTGATCCCCATCCAGGTGGAGATCACTGTCAAGGGATCCGGGATGGCGGCAGATTTTTCCGGCAGCTCTCCCCAGGTGTGGGGCAATCTCAACACTGTGAAATCAGTGGTTGACTCAGCCACGTGGTATTGTGTCCGGCTGCTGGCTGATGAGGATATCCCCATGAATCAGGGATGTTTTCAACCCATATCCGTTATCGTCCCAGCGCACAGCATTCTTAACCCGGATTTTCCTGCAGCTGTTGCTGCAGGCAATGTTGAGACCAGCCAGAGAATTGTAGATGTCGTGCTGGGCGCCTTAGCCAAAGCCCTCCCCCAGCGGATACCTGCAGCCAGTCAGGGAACCATGAACAACGTTACGATTGGAGGGACCTACCAGGGCAGATCATTCGTGTTTTACGAGACCATCGCTGGCGGTCAGGGAGCCAGCCCCCAAGGAGCCGGGATCAGCGGCAGGCACAGCCATATGACCAACACCAGAAATACCCCCATCGAGAGCATTGAACAAACCCTGCCCATACAAATCCTCTCATACCAGCTCCGGGAAGGATCTGGAGGGCAGGGACAGTTCCAGGGTGGGATGGGCGTTGAACGGACCTACAGGTTTTTGACCGCAGCGAGGGTGACAATCAACAGCGATCGGCGGAAGATCCCTCCCTATGGTCTTCAAGGGGGATCGACAGGGCAAGCGGGATCAAACAAACTCATTCACAACGGACAGGAAATCCAGCTTGAGGCAAAAGCCAACCTTCAAATTCAAAAGGGGGATATATTGGTCATTAAGACGCCAGGGGGAGGAGGATGGGGTAAAGCAAGCGGTTGACTTGGGCCGGGTTAGTTCTGGTTTCCTTTTCTCATTCTTTGATTTTGCGCTTGAGTTCCAGGTGGAAATACTTTGATGGCTGCTTCTCCCACAGCAGGGCACTTATGCTCACAGATACCACAGCCAATACACAGGTTCCTGATCACATAAGGTCTTTTGATCTTCCTTGCCAACCCGTCCGGGGCTACAACTTGCTCCTCCTCTAGATGGATGGCTTTCTCTGCCAACGGGCACATTTCCTCACAAACAATGCAGTCCGTATTCTCCGCCCAGGGCAGGCAGCGTTCCTCGTCAATCACCGCTTTTCCGATCACCTGGACTCGCTTCTCTTCCAGATGCAAGGGGGGAATGGCTTCCACGGGGCAAACCTGGCCGCAGGCATTACAAGAATAATCGCAGTAACCAATGCTGGGGACCAGGACCGGGGTCCAGAAACCTTCCACGCCGCCATCAAAAACGGCCATCTGGATGGCATTGGTGGGGCAAACCGTACTGCATTCCCCACAGCGGATGCAGGTGCTGAGCAGTTTTGCATTCTCCACACCTGGGGGGCGGATGGATTGCAGGCTGGCAGAATCATTGAGCCACTTGCTTTGCAGTAATCCAACGCCCACAGCAGCTGTTCCCAAAGACACCAGGGCTTTCCGGCGGTCAAGGTCATAAGGCTGCTGCAGAAAGGGGGAACTCTTGGCCGGGAAGCTGACCTGGCCGGTTGGGCAATCCACAGCACAAACCATGCACATCGTGCATTCTCCCGGGTCACAATAGATGTGTTCCTTTTGTTGGATAGCGCCTGTTGGGCAAGCGGGTAGACAGGACCCGCATTGGGAGCAGTTATCAGCAATCTCACACTGGACCAAACTGAATTTTCCCAGGATGCCGAACAAACCTCCCAGCGGACACAGATAGCGGCACCAGAAACGCGGGGCCAGCGCATTCAGTCCAACCAGGAGCAGGAAAAAACCTCCAAAGAGCCCACCATAACGATAGACCGCAGGATGAGGGGGAAATATCGCGGGACGGATCAAGCCGTCAAACCAACCTACCACAGGGGCCAGGAACGGGACCCTGAACAGGGTGATCTCGACTGCGGTGATGCCTTTATCAAGGGTTGGCCAAACCGCCGCTGTCAGTGTTCGATAGCCAATGGTCAATGGGTCCAGGATCATCAGGCTTAGATTGCCAAAGACGGCAGCGAATAGGATGATCAAGAGTAGAATATACTTGATCCCGCGTAGTTTTTCAGACACCCTGGGGGACTTCTTTTTCCAGGTCCTAAGAGGGGCCCAGTCCAGGACGGTTCCTACCGGGCAGAACCACCCGCACCAAACCCTACCCAGGAAAAGGCTGAGGGCGACGGTCAGCAACGCTAGAGCAGCCCCAGGAAGCACTCTACGGCTGGCGATGGTCTGCGCCAGCATCGCCAGCGGGTCCAGCTTAAGGGGCAAATTGACCAGCGTCTCCTTGAAACCTGATTCCAATGCAGAATTCAGATAGAATTCGCGCCTGGACCACAGGAAGACCAGCAGGAATAAGAAAAGGAAAAAGATCTGGCTGATCTTGCGGAGTTTCAACCATGTTTGAGGAGATAGCTTTCTGGATCCTAGCCTATTCTGCTTAACCAAAGGAAATTTCCTCGATTCTCAATTTGCTCAGATCCTTCACCCCCAAACCCATCTGGGCTCCTTTCTTGATGTATCCCAGCCGGTCAGGTTGAATACCATAAACGGTTGCGGCGTAGCTGTCTGCGGCGACGATATCAGGAGAAGCAATGATTGTATTCGCCTTTCTCACATTGGCAAGGTTACCGCCTGAAGGGCCTCCTTTCATCAGCATGCGGACCCCATCCACGATCACCAGGTGAGAACGAACCCGGGTGCTGAGGTCAGCCAGACGCTGACCGAGATTATGATGCATGTAAGGCCGGTTATAGATCACCCCCATCAAATTTTTCATGGCCAGGGTTAAGACAGCAAGGCCGTGGTCTTTGATAATGGGCACATTGATCAGCACATCCGCCTTGAGCACGTCATCGAATATCCTGGCTGACTTAAGATCTTTTCCGCCCGGTATATTGGTTTGCACGAATTTAATGCCTGACATGACCACCATTTTGCCCCCGGCCGCCTGGACCTGTTGCTGAATACCGCTCTTATAATAAGCTTGTTCGCCTGTACCACCAAAAGGGAAGTCCATGACTTTGACTTGTTTCGCACCTGCTTCCAAAGCCAGACTGACAATCGCACCAACCACCCAGGGATTGGTCGTGGCAGCGTACTCGTAAGTATGATATGACACACAAATATTGGGTTTGACCACCACCACGTCCCCGGGTTTGACAAACTTCCCCATCCCTCCCAATGCTTTGACAGCAGCATTGACCATCTCTTTCTCTTTGCCATTGCGGGCAACAACCAGGTCTGCCGGAGAAGGTGTTGGTGATGGTTCTGGGGTTTGAGTAGCAGTTGGCTCAACTGTGGGGGAGTTTTCAAGTTGGGTGGGATCTGGCACAAAAGGCGTAGGCGAGATCTTGTCAGGGGAAATCCCCCGGGAAAGGTATTTTTCCTGATTCAGGCATCCTGCGATATAGAGACTGCCCAGAGAACTTAGACTCGCCGCCAGAAAACGGATAAAATTCTTTCTGGAGAGTTCAGTCATATTCACCTCACTTTACGAATAAAGGACAAAAAGAATAAGTGCGCGGGTGAAAAAGGCAATAAGATAACCCAGATTGTACCCGTTACGGTAATTTTTCACAAAGGTATTTTCCTCCTTACTTCTCAACAGGGTAGACCTGACCAGTCGCCGGCAATACGCCTGTTAGCGAAGATCCCGACTGATAATCAGTCGGGATCTGGTTATTGTATTTTTAGACCTTGAACAAGCCCTTTATGTACCTTCTTTCCAGGAGCTGAGATACGCGATCTGCTCCGGGGTGAGCACATCAATTTCTATACCCATAGCTTCCAGTTTCAGACGGGCGATTTCGGCATCAATAGCTTCCGGTACCGGGTAAACCTGGTTCTGGAGTTGATCTGCGTTCGTAATCATATATTCAGCACTCAGCGCCTGGTTCGCAAAAGACATATCCATCACACTGGAAGGATGTCCCTCTGCCGCGGCCAGATTGACCAGGCGGCCCTCTGCCAATAAGTTCAAGCGCCTTCCATCCTCCATCAGGTACTGGTCGATCATGGGCCGGACGCGTATTTTTTCCTCTGCCATTTCCTCCAGGGCCGGAATATTGATCTCGACATTGAAGTGACCCGAATTAGAGATGATGGCACCATCTTTCATGGCTTCGAAGTGATGCCTGTCCAGCACATTAAGATCTCCTGTCAGGGTGCAGAAAACATCACCAATCGGGGCGGCTTCGATCATGGGCATGACCCGGAACCCATCCATCACAGCTTCCAGCGCTTTCAATGGATCCACCTCAGTCACGATCACATTCGCTCCCATCCCCCGGGCCCGCGTTGCCAGACCCCTGGCACACCATCCGTATCCGCCAATGACAAAGGTTTTCCCTGCCATCAGGATATTGGTAGCCCTGATGATCCCATCCATGGTGGATTGCCCGGTCCCATAGCGGTTATCAAAAAAGTGTTTGGTCATGGCATCATTCACCGCCAGCACCGGAAATGCCAGGGCCCCATCCTCTGCCATCGCCCGCAAACGGATCACGCCCGTTGTGGTCTCTTCGGTACCCCCGATCACATTTTCAAGCTGGTCGCGGTGATCTTGATGCAATGTGCTGACCAAATCAGCCCCATCATCCATCGTGATATGGGGTTGATGAGCAATGGCCGAGTTGATATGTTTATAATAAGTGGGATTGTCTTCCCCTTTGATAGCGTGGACAGGGATTTCATTGTGCATCACCAGGGATGCCGCCACATCATCCTGGGTGGACAGCGGGTTGGAGGCCACCAGCACGACATCCGCACCACCTGCTTGCAATGTCGTCATCAGGTTTGCGGTTTCAGTGGTGACATGCAGGCAAGCTGACATGCGGATGCCCTCAAAGGGCCTTTCCTTGACAAATCGCTCATGGATTGACCGCAATACAGGCATCTCCCGTTCTGCCCATTTAATTCGCCGCCGGCCGCCTTCTGCTAGGGATTTATCCTTGATATCAAAATTTTCCATTGTCTTCTCCAGTAGTTAATCGAATGAAACATCCTCCCGCTATGCAATCAACCCCGGGAGGAAGTGGTTTCAGATTTATTCCAGTAAGAAATCCAGTTTCCCCTGATCATCAAAATGCTGCCTGAAACGGGCAACGAATTCACCAGGAGTATAGTAATGACTCTGGGGCCCATCTGTTTCCAGGCAGTAGGAAGCCGCCAGAGCCCCGATCTGGGCGCAGCATTCCAGATCCAACTGATAGCTGATTCCTGTCAGAAATCCCCCTCTGAAAGCATCTCCGACGCCTGTTGGGTCAATGATGGTCTGCGGTGGAACGACGGGGACCTCGATTTCTTGATCTGCAGCGTAGATCAACGATCCCTCATCGCCTTTGGTGATGACCAGGATCTCGACCCGGTCCTGGATATCGGCCAGGGAGAGACCGGTATGTTTTTCGATCAGGCAGAACTCATAATAATTGACAAACAGAGCGTAAGCCCCTTCCACACCCCTGCGCAGCTCATCCCCGGAGAGGCGGACCGTTTGCTGGCTGGGATCATAGACATACGGCAAATTCAATCGATCAGCTTCCTGGATGTAATTATTCATCGCCGTGGGATCTGTTGGGGAGATCACCACCATGTCCAGCGGGTCACCCTTCCAATCAGCCAGCTTGACCTGGGCAGCATGACTCATCGCGCCAGGATAAAAACTTGCGATCTGGCAATTGTCCCGGTCTGTGGTCGCAAAAAAGGAGGCTGTGAAATCATCCTCAATGACCTGCACACCCCGGGTGTCAACACCCTTACCTTCCAACCAGGCCCGGTAGACCTCAAAATCCTGCCCCACCGTGCTGAACAACACCGGATCTCCTCCTAGCAGGGCCATGGTGTAACCGATATTCGGGCCAATACCACCCCGGCGTTTGACCATCTTGTCCACCAGGAAGGAGAGGCTGATCGATTTCAGCTTATCAGGCAGAATATGTTCTTGAAAGTGGCCAGGAAAGGACATCAAATAATCGTAAGCTATAGAACCAGTCAGTGCGATTTTCATAAGCGAATTTAATCTCTGGTGATAAAAAAAGTGCCCTGAATCAACGTCAAAATCCAGCTATATCTTACCACTGATGGGAGGAAAAGGAATGGAAATTGGACCGAGAAGGACCGAACGGGTACGGACAGCCGCTGCGCTCCTAGACCGAGGACCGATGTTCTCTTTACAATTAGGACAGATCAAGGACCGGGAAGGACCGAAACGGACCGGTTGAGGACCGAAGGGGACCGAAAAGGACCGATGTAAATAGGCTATTCGCTTAAAGCCCTTTGCAGGTTTAAGATCCAATAAAACAAAGTCTTGCCGATCGATCGCACTTCAGTGAGTTCATTCTCAGGCAAGTAGTTACGCCTTTGAATCAGATCAAGACAAGCAACAGTCTCTATATAGGATCTCAATGAGTATTTTAAAAAGCGAAGCTGTTCCTGGTTTGATTGTCCGGTAGATCCTTCAGCTATGTTTAATACAATTGAAGTTCCTGATCTGATCAAATGGGAGGAAAGGTTATATTTCTCTTTCCCTGGCAAACCCTCTGTTACATCATAGATCTCATCGATGTACTCCAGGCCAAGCTGATAGACTTTCAATGATTGAAATTTATATTCTGCCATCAGACCCCCTTTTGGTTCATCATAAACAATTATCATTGTTTTTCCACAGCTATCTACTTTTAATCCTGTCCGGGAACGCAGGCCCCATCCGTCCTATTTCTGTCCGTTTTCGGTCCATTTTCGGTCCTTTACCGATCCAGCCGCGAAGCGGCCATCGGCCCTTTCTTAAAGCTCACCATCAGTATAATAACGCTTACCTATGCTATACTTCCCTTCATGAAACACATCGCCCGTTCTACCCTGATCATAGCCGTCTTCTTTGGGCTGGAAAAAGCACTTGGGTTTGTCCGCAATGTGCTCATTGCCAGGACGTTCAACCTTTCCAATGAGCTGGATGCCTTCAACGCGGCCAACAACATTCCCGACCTGATCTTTGCGCTCATCTCCGGAGGAGCGCTGGCAATGGCTTTCATCCCTATCCTGGCGGAATACAGGGAGAACAAGCCCAAATCCGAGATGTGGCTGCTCTTCTCACGGGTTGCAAACGGTGTTTTTCTGGTCACAGCCCTCTTATCCATTCTGATCGCACTCAACGCTCGACAGCTTGTCAGCTGGGAGATCGGCATCGCGCCTGGTTTTGGAGCCGACCAGCAGGAACTGGTCAGCGATTTGATGCGGCTCAACCTGATCGCCACCTTGCTGTTCTCCCTGGGAGGACTGGCAATCGCTGGCTTGCAAGCCCAGCAGCATTTCCTGGTGCCCGCTCTCGCTCCCAGCATGTACGACATCGGCTCTCTCTTCGGGATTTTGATCCTGGCTCCAGCAGAGCCCTATCAATTGGGACCGATCACGCTGCCGGCCTTTAACATGGGAGTGTATGGGCTGGTGTATGGCGTGATCCTGGGTGCGGGGTTATTCTTACTGATCCAAATTCCAGCCCTGATCAAATTCGGCTACCGCTGGAAACCAGATTTCAAGTTCCGGCATCCTGGTGTGGTCCGGGTGCTGCATTTGATGGGCCCCCGGGTGCTGACCGTGTTCTTTATCCAGGCTGTTTTCATCGCCCAGGACAATCTCGCTTCCAGGCTTCCCACTGGAGCGGTCACTGCCCTGGTGTATGGATGGCTGTTCATGCAGCTTCCCGAATCCCTGATCGGGACTGCCCTGGGCACCGCCCTGCTGCCCACCCTTTCTGAACAGATCTCCAGGGAGGATGTGCCTGGCTATCGATCGACCCTGGAGACAGCAATCCGGGTCCTCAGCGGCCTGACCATACCCCTGGCTGTTATCCTGGCCCTCAATTTAGAACCGATCATCGCCCTGCTGGGATTCGACCCGGAGGGGACCACCCTGGTGTTATGGACGGTGCGGGCCTACCTGGTCGGGTTGATGGGGCATTCCCTGCTTGAAGTCGCTGCCAGGGCTTTTTACGCCCGCCAAAATGCCAAGACCCCTTTGTTTGCTTCCGGGGGCGCCCTGGTAGCTTTCCTGGTTTTTTCTATTCCGCTTTCCATCTGGCTGGGAGCGCCTGGCATCGGGCTGGCGAACTCGATTGCCTTTACGCTGGAAGCCCTGCTGTTGTTCTATTTGCTGTATCGATTGATGCCCTATTCACCCCGATTGGGAAAAACCCTGCTGAGAGCCCTGGGGGCCAGCCTTACAGGCATTCTGCTCAGCTTGGCCCTCAATACCTGGCTGGTCAGTGGGGCCGCTCCTTTCATGTCGGCAGTATTTGCCACCATCATCTTGCTGCTTTGCTCGCTTCTGATCATCCCCTGGATGTTGCCAGAAATCAAAGAACTGCTCAAGATCTAAGCTGGGACACTTGAATCAACAACTATTCACGCAATATCTAAGGAAGTACACCCTGGAAGCCCTGGAAAAATCCGGGGATGATGTATCCGGTGCCGCTGATTACCTGGAGAAGGTCAAACCGGCTGGCATACTGGGCATGAACCGGAAAGAGAAGAATGCCGCCCTTTCCAGGGCCCGGAAGGTTTTTTCCTCCTCCCGGGACCGATCTGTATACATTGTGCTTAAAAGCTTAGGATTGGATGATCTGGCGAAAGAAAAACTATAGCCAGTCATTCACGGCAGGTTTTTATAGCTCAGTCATAGCTGGTTTTGATGAACCCCTCCTGGACCTCTTGGAGGACTTTTTCCACCAGTATCAACTTTCCCTCACTCAAGTAATCCGCATTGACATCTGAGATCAGCAAAGGCGGCAGTTCTTCCAGGCCAGTTTCCGCGGCCAGGAACTGGGGCCAGAAATCTTCCAGGGCGCTCACCAGATCGTATTCCAATGAGGCGATCCAGTACTCCCTGTACTCTTCCCGGTAATCCATCCCCGAGCCAATGATCGCTTTCTCATAGGCGATCAAGGTGCTGTAGATCTTAGGTGTCCCGACACCAGGCACAATATAGAAAGTGTTCACCGCCCGATCTACCAGGAAATCTATACTCAAGGAAATCTCCGCATCAGAGGCACCTGCCGGCAGTTCGATATATTTCGGGTAGAGATAATTGGGGCCAATCGGTGGATATTTGGGATTGCACAGACCACAATAATATTTTACCCCGGTCCGGAATCCATCCCGGGCTGCCAGGGCATTTGGATCCTCATGAACGCTGAGCGCCCCCACCCGCCAATCATCAGTGACCATGGCCGCCATGTAACCAGCGATAAAGCCCTGAACATCATAATCCGCGCCTCCAGATCCCAACAAGCTCAGGTTATCTCCCGCACTCAGGCCTTCAAAACCGATCCCCAGGAATTTGGTATCCGGGGCTGATGCTGCCAGGGCAGCCAGCCCAGGGAAGGGAGGAATGGCGACCACGATGGAAAATTCCTCATTCTGGAAATCATTGGCGGTTAGATCAGGCAGCACCTGATACCGCAAGCCTTCATTTTTGATATACCGCCCGATTATTGGGCTTAATTCCTCCACCAGGGCCGGACTGGAGCCCTCCGGCGTTAAAAACACGCCAACCGGAGGCAGCGGAGTAGGTGTATTGGTTGGCAGGGGTGTTGGGCTGGGAGTGGACGTTAGGGCCACCTCAGGTGTTGCTTCAGGCCCAGGGCTGCAGCTTGCTGCAAAAATCACCAGTAATAAAAACCAACGAAGTATTTTTCCCTTCATCTCCACCCACTCCTTGATTGCGCTCAACAGGGACTATTTTACTATGTTTTGGTGGCTTGAATTCTTTCTAGTATAATTTTAATGATGATCAAGCTCAATGTCCCTGGAGTCGGAACAATCCACTTAGAACATGTGGTATTGGATGTCAACGGCACACTGGCCGTTGACGGAAAGTTACTGCCTGGGATCCCTGGCCTGCTCCAGGAATTAAAACAGCACCTCAAAATCCACCTGCTGACAGCGGACACCCACGGCAAACAAAGCCAAATGGATCAGCAGCTCAATCTGGAAGCCGTTCGCATCCAGCCTGGCGCTGAAAAAGAGCAGAAAGCAGACTACATTCACCGCCTGGGATCGAAGAAGTGCGCTGCTGTTGGCCAGGGAGCCAATGATGCCTTGATGCTGGAAGCTGCCCGGATCGGCATCTGCGTGATCTCAAAGGAAGGCACCGCCCGGGACACTTTACTCAAGGCAGATCTGGTCCTGCCCGATATTGAATCTGCCCTGGAAATCCTTCAAAACCCGACCCGCCTGAAAGCAAGCCTCAGGAATTGAAATTACCGGAAAACCTTATGTCGATTCCAAAAACAGACCAATTCCCTGATGACCCTGAAGATCTCTCCCCAGCCCGCAGGCGGCGAGCCCGCCGGGGATTAATTCCCGAAGATCTGGTAGAAATCGCTGATAATATTGAGAACCTCGCTTACCAGACGGTACCCACATTCGATTTCTTTCTCTTTTCCCTGCTCTCTGCAGCGATCATCACCGCGAGTATCCTGGCAGACTCGCCAGTTCTGCTTCTCCTGGGTGCACTCACCGCACCGGTCATGGCCCCCTTTATTGGGATTGCGCTTGGCACAGCCACCGGGTCCTTTAGATTCTTCAGCCAGCGTTTGGCTGGCTCCCTGGTCGCCAGCGCCTTTGTGTTCCTGGTAGGGATACTGGGAGGTTATGCCACATTTGTACTAAAAACCGGGCAGGTGCAGTTCTTAATTTACAACGCCAGGGTATCCTGGACTCATTTTGTCCTGCTGCTTTTCGGAACGGTTTTTTCGATCCTGTCCTTCGCCAAGGAAGGCGAAATCCCTGTCTTACCCAGCCTGGCCATTGCGTATGAAATCTATGTGCCGCTTGCTCTGGCAGGCTTTGGATTTGGCAGCGGCCAACCCCATCTCTGGCCAGATTGCCTGGTCCTGTTTGGCATCCATCTGGCCGTCCTGGCCATCAGTGGAACCATCGTGTTCCTGATCATGGGCATCAGACCCCTGAAATTCATTGGCTATACCTTTGGAAGTTTGATTCTGATCCTGAGCATTGTGGCCGTGATTGGGTTGAGCAGCGCAGGCGCAATCATCACCGGCAAGATTGCTCTGCCAACACCGCTGCCCAGCAGCACCCCCACCAGGACACCAGCTCCCCCTACATCCACCCCCACAGAAACCCCTGTACCCCCTACGGCGACCCTGACCCCCACGGTGCCCACCGCAACCATCACCCCGGAACCCACAAGTTCCAGTACCATCACACCCAAGCCAACCCCGCTTTACGCCGAGATAGCTGTCCCCGAAGGATACACCGGGGCCATAATCCGCAGCGAACCACGATTTGACCCCGGGAATATCCTGGCGTCCTTGATCAACGGTTCAGTGGTAGAAATCCTTGATCCCTCACCGACCTTCGATGAGGAAAGCAACTTGAATTGGCTGAATATTCAATATTTTGATGAATTTGGGGATCCTCAGGAAGGCTGGGTGATCGAAAGCCTGATTTTGGTTGCCACACCCCAGCCGGATTGGTAAGCTGCTATTAATCAAGATCCTGGGGCTGGAAAGCGCCTGGAAGTAGATCTCGCACGCTGTTCTGGTCTATCAAGTGGCCATCTTCATCCACCAGGAGCACCTCGATATCCAGTCCAAATTCAGACAGTACCTGCCGGCAAGAACCGCAGGGTGTCCCTCCATTACGCGTTGCGACAACAATGGCTGTAAAATCCTTTTCACCCGCGCTCACAGCGCTGAAAATTGCCGCTCTTTCCGCACACATAGAATCCGGATAGGCTGCATTTTCCACATTGGCGCCGGTGAACACCTTTCCACTCGCGGTGAGAAGAGCAGCGCCAACCTGATAATTTGAGTACGGGGCGTAAGCATTCTGCCGTACCTCGAGGGCTTTCTCTATCAAACCCTGGCGTTTCTTATCTGACAATTTCATCTCTGCATTCTCCTCTTCATCGACCGCTCCAACCTGCAAGTGAGTTGTTTACCCACCCTGAAAGAGATTTCTCAAGGATGGGATAGTATACGATGGGCAAGTATAGCTGTCATCCTGCCAGCGCGGGTTAGGGATCCTTGTTCTTGATCTGCCGGGCGGGTATACCCACCACCACTGCACCTGGGGGCACATCCTTGGTCACCACAGATCCCGCTCCTGTGGAGGCATTTTCGCCGATCTCCAGCGGAGCGACCAGCATGGAATCACTGCCAATGAACACGCCATCCCGGATAATGGTCTGGTGCTTCCGCTCGCCATCATAATTACAGGTGATGGTTCCCGCCCCAATATTGACATCCTTGCCTACCCGGGCATTTCCCAGATAGGAGAAATGGCCCATCTTGGTCCCTTCTCCCAGATAGGAATCCTTGATCTCCCCGAAATTGCCGACATGGACACCCGCAGCCAGATGGGTTCCCCGCCGCAGATGGCTGAATGGTCCGATATCTACTTTGTCCTCCAGCCTGGATTCTTCCACAACCGAGAATTCGATCTCACACTGATCGCCCACCAGGCTGTCATATACTTTGGATCCCGGACCGATCCGACAATTCTCTCCGATCACAGTCTTTCCCTGCAGATAGGTGTTGGGAAGAATGATCGTATCCTGCCCGATTTCCACATCACTTTCGATATAAGTAGATTGGGGGTCGAGAATACTCACACCGGAAAGCATCCATCTGGTATTGATCTGCTCTTGCAGGATCTGGGCGGCCTCTGCCAGATGCACCCGGTTATTGATCCCCAGCAGCTCCCAGGCTTCCTCTACTTGCACTGAATCAACCGATTGGTCTGCTTGCACCGCAAGACCGACCAGGTCTGTCAGGTAGTATTCCCCTTTGTCCGATAATGCCAAATGGCCGATGGTTTCCCACAGCCAGTCAGCGTTGAAACAGTACATCCCGGCATTGAGTTCATTGATTTCAAGTTCAGCGGGAGTGGCATCTGCTTCTTCAATGATGGCCTGGATCTGTCCTGCGCCGTCTCTGGCGACACGGCCAAACCCCCGCGGGTCCTCCTCGATCAAGGTTAATATGGTCATCGGGCCAGCGTGTTTGGTCTGGGTTTCAACCAACTTTTTCAGAGTCTGGGGCTGAACCAGGGGCATATCCCCATATACGACCAGCACCAAATCGCCACTCCCCCTGAGGATCGATTCCGTTTGCTGGACTGCGTGGCCTGTCCCCAGCAGCTCTTCCTGGACCACGAACCGGCCCTCATCCCCAACATCCTCCTGGATTTGCTCTCCTCCATGTCCGATCACAATCAGCGGCGGATCATCAGCCAGGGGTTGAACGGCTGACAGCACATAGTGGATGATGGGTTTCCCCAACAGCGGGTGAAGCGGTTTGGGGGTACTGGATACCATCCGCGTCCCTTTGCCTGCTGCTAAAATGATCACATCGGTTTTCATAGGCTTCTTACCTCTAGAGGATATTGATTGCCTTCTTTCTCATCTTAAACCATTCAGCGAGCAGGACCCCAAGAGTAGTCCAAGCTCGCTGACGAGTCATTGTTAATCATGATCTGGAAGTTATTACTCAATTCCGGTTCTCTTTCTTAAAAAATCAGCTGGGGAGCCTGGACTCGAACCAAGATCAAAGGCTCCAAAGGCCTCTGTGCTACCATTGCACCACTCCCCAATGTCGGCCAAGGCATTGTATCATAGGGTAATTTTTGTGGCAATGGAAATGGGGTTACCTTCAGTGTTCGGAGCTTATTTGCCCAAATCATCCCCATCGGGAATAAAACCAAGTTTCTGGGCCTGCTCAAAGGAAAGCGAATCAGGGCTGTCAATGCGGCTGATTTCCTCTTCCAGGGTGGCTGCCTTCCAAAACTCATGCACCTCGTTTTCATCCACGGGCTCTGCGGGCGGGGATTCCTTCTGGGTCTTTTTTGTGGATCCATTTTTTCCAGAAGAAGACTCTTTAGGCAGGTCCGCTTTGGCGGGGCTGGAGGATGATTTCTTCTTTGCCGCCCCTTTCTCCGCTGTTTGATTCTTTTGGGAAGATTTATCCCCTTCTTTTTCAATCAGGTTGGAAATAATCTCACTGACATCATTCACAGCCAGCGCGACAGTGGTCAGCACCCAGGTCAGGTCATTATTCTGCTCAACAGGGTTGGTCAGGATCACCATGCCATAATCCGGACTGATAGATGCCCAAAACAGGTCATATTTCTCCCCGGAAAAATACCAGGTGTTCTCAGGATTCTCTTTGCCCAGATAATAAGAAATCTTACTGGTGGTACCCACCCCATTCAACAGGGTTGGCAGCACATGGGAGGAATAGATATTGTCTGGCAAGATGCCGGTTTCAGCTGCGATCACACCGCTCTGTTCAAGCACCAGGACCGAAATTGCGCCTAACTCACCCCGCAAGTCTGCAATCCGATCTGTGACATCTTTATGGAGATTCTTCTTGCTGAGCTTGATTAAATCCTCAAGATCCTCTTCAACCGGATCCAGACCGATAGCCACTCTGACCGCATTAAGGAATTCAGGCATCTTTAGCGGTTTGAAAAAACTGGCCTCTGGCTCCAGGTCGTTGATTTCCTGATGGACCTGTTCGTCCTCGATCCCGGTTATCACAATCACCTGCATATCCGCGAAGGTGGCTTTGAGTTTTCGGGTTAGCTCCAACCCCGATAACCCGGGTAAGCCAACATCGGCGATCAACAGGTCAACACCTGTGCCAACCACCTCGACAATGGCCTCCTCTGCCGAGGGGACATCCAGGAGATCAAGATCCGCTTCAAGGGTTTCCAGGGCCGCACGTAAAATAGTGCGAATTTCCTGGTGATCATCAACGATCAACACCCGGAATTTATCGCTCATGCTGATATCATAACATGTCAGCTGTGGATGAAGCCTTTCCGTTACAGTCATTTACCTTGCAGATTTATTAGGCTGCCAGCGCCTGAGGACAAACCAGGTTTTGTTGATCTGGTTTCCGCTGTCAAACGGTCTGCGGGATATCCTGTTCAAACAACCAGCCTGAGAATCATTGCCTTCAACGATTTTTACCCGCAGTGGATGATGAAATGTCGGTGACATGTTATTGATAAATAGTTAATAACCCGTTTGATATAATCTAGGGCATGAATCCTGCCGCTGAACCCGAGCGTTCTTTGGAGATTAATTCCTATCTCATCCCAGGGATTACCCTGCTGATGGTCTTCTTGCAGGTCTTTTTTCCATTTAAGGGTTGGACCATCCTTGCCGCTGGGTTTGGCGGCATGTGGGGTTTAGCTTACCTGTGGGCAAAAGCCATTAAAGACGGTCTCCACATCAGAAGGGAAATTCGTTTTGGATGGATGCAGGTCGGAGACCACATTCAGGAAAAGATCTCCCTGGAGAACTTCAGCCGGTTTCCTGCGCCGTGGGTGAAAGTATTTGACCATTCCGAGATGCCAGGGTATTCCATCAATAAAATCACCACCATAGGAGGGAAATGGTACTCCCCCTGGATCTCCCGCGGAATCTGCCAACGCCGGGGAATTTACACCCTGGGGCCGACCAGCCTGGAAGCTGGAGACCCCTTCGGACTCTACACGGTTAAGGTGGATTACCAAGAAACAGTGACCATGATGGTTGTCCCGCCCATTGTATCGCTGCCTCAAATTGAAATTGCGCCAGGCGGCAGAACCGGGGAAGGAAAATCCACGTCTACAGGATTGGAAAGGACCATTGTGGCAGGAGGGGTCAGGGAATATATCCCTGGTGATAGTTTACGCTGGCTGCACTGGCCAACCACAGCCCGCATGAATAAACCTTATGTGCGCATGTTTGATCACTCTCCCTCCAGCGACTGGTGGATCCTGCTGGACATGGATCGTGAGGTCCAGGCAGGAAAAGGTCAGATGTCCACTGAGGAATTCGGGGTCATTCTGGCAGCCTCCTTAGTCCATGAAGGATTACAAAAAGGGAAACAAGTGGGTCTGATCAGCTATGGAAAGAAGCTGATCTGGCACCAGCCGGGAGAAGGAGATGGACACCTGTGGGAAATATTGCGTTCGCTGGCTGAGGTCCGCCCCGGTGGGCCGAAACTGCCGCTGATGCTGGACAAAATTCGGGGCCTGCTGGGAGGGCGTACCAGCCTGGCGATCATCACTCCCAACATTGATCCCATCTGGTTGAACAATCTGGGATATCTCCAGCGGAAAGCCATCGTACCCACAGTGCTGCTCCTGAATCCCTCCGGGTTTGGGGGCCAAGGAAATCCAGCCACCATTCAAGGGCGCTTATTGTACATGGGTATCAAACACTACAATATCACGGATAAATTCCAGGATCTAACCCAATCCCATCCCGAGGAAGCCCAGATCCAACCCAGATCACGGGTCAAGGATTATTCCCCCATCAGGGGTAACCAGGCCGCCAGAAGGAGGAATTAGCGTGATCGCTGGAGCCAGGACCTTTATCAAGGAACACCTGAACATCAAATCCATCCGCAACTGGCTGTTGGTGATGGTGATCTTCATTGTGCTTTCAAATATTCTCCGGGACAGCATTCAAGGTGTAGAAAATAGCTTGCTGGTCTTGATGATCTTCAGCGGATTGATCACAGGTTGGCTGCTTTCCATTTCCCCCCTCAAGACCTGGCTGGCGGCGTTAATTGCCATACTGGCTGGCAACCTGGTCCTGGTCGTTCGTATTGGCAGGTTGGGAAATCTGCTGCGAAGCTTATTTGGGCAGATCTGGCTCTTCATTAAGCAAATCCCGGGGACTATCAACAATCCGGATCAAACCCTGAATACCGAAACAATACCTCTTCTCATCTCAGATCTTCAAACCAGGGTGGTTTCCCTGGGTTCTCGCTTGTTCACCTGGTTTGGGAATGTATTTCGCGGAGAGCCCTTATACGACCCGGTAGCGATCGCCATCATTTGGAGTTTCTTGATCTGGGCCATTGCTATCTGGACCATGTGGCTGGTATTCAGGCACAAAAAACCAATCCTGGGCGTTGGTCCAGGAATGATCTTGGCTTCTTCCAGCCTGGTGTACACCGATAAATCACCTTATCACTTGATCCCTCTCCTGGGGGTTATCGTTGGTCTGGTGATCCTGATGGATTACGACCGCAGAGAACAGCACTGGCGGGAGACAAATCTGGAAATTGCCTCCACCATCCGAGGTAAGATGCTGAGGATCACTATCTTGCTGGCGTTGATGTTGATGAGTCTGGCAGCAGTCATCCCTTCTTTCTCAGTTGAGAACATCCAGGATTTTTTCAATCGCTTGACCGAAAATCAACTGGATGAGGAGGATTTCGTCCGCTCCCTGGGGTTGGAACCACCCCAGATAACAGCCAATGTCAATGTGTTCGATAACCAGCAATGGGGCGGGCTCCCCAACCGGCACCTGGTGGGTTCCAATCCGGAATTAAGCGACCAGGTTGTGATGGTCATCCAGGTGGAGGAATTGGGCCCCCTTGACAGTGGAGAAGATGATAACCAACAGCAAGTCTATTACTGGCGCAGTTTGACCTACGATCGCTATGTGGGGCGGGGCTGGGTCTCTCGCAGCAGCATTGAAGTGGATATCCAGCCGGGTGAAAAGACCCTTTCGGACTGGCCGGAGAGCTACCAGATCATCAGGCAAAAAGTGGAATCCCTGGAAGATGGACAACAGCTGCTGTTCAGCGCTGGTATTCCATTGAGCGCTGACCAGGCTTTCCAGGTAGCCTGGAGACTCAAAGGCACTGAGCTGGGCGCCTTTGATCTATTTGGAGCATCCATCCCAAGCAGCACCTACTGGGTGGATTCCCTCCAACCCTTAGGAAGTGAGGCGGAATTACAACAAGCCGGCCAGGATTACCCGGATTGGATCCGTGACAGGTATCTCCAGCTTCCAGACTCTGTGCCAGAACGAGTGATCGCACTGGCAAGGGACCTGACGGTGAATGAAGCCACCCCTTATGATCGGGCCATTGCCATAGAGGCTTATCTGCGGAAGATCCCTTATTCCCTGGAATTGCCCCCGCCGCCCAATGACCAGGACCTGGCGGACTATTTTTTGTTTGGTGTCCAGAAAGGGTATTGTGATTATTATGCGACAACCATGGTTGTCCTGGCCCGAGCGGCCGGGATCCCAGCCCGCCTGGTGACCGGTTATATTGGTGGGTTTTATGATCAGGAGCTCGATGCTTATCTGGTAACTGCGGATCTAGCGCATTCCTGGGTTGAAGTCTACTTCCCGGATTACGGCTGGATCATGTTTGAACCCACTGGCGGCAGATCAGCCATTGATCGCCCTGAAGAGTCAAAACCCAAATTCTTCTGGGATTATCCAGCTTCCTTCGATCCCTTTGCCCCTGAAAAAGAAAAGACGCCCATCAACTGGTCGCAGATCATCCAGGTGAGTATTTTAGCCGCGGTGCTGTTGGGAATCGGAGCTTTCCTGTTATCCGATTTCATTCTTGCCAGGCTACCTGTGAAGAAACAATTACCGATTATTTATAAACGGATCTACCGAATCGCCCGCTGGATGGGGGTGCGTCCCCAACCAGGAGATACAGCCACTGACTTCATCCAGGTAGTGATCCATCTTCTGCGTGCGTATGGCTCCGGCAGTAAACGAGCCGAATGGCTGCTCGAAGCTGAAAGCTTGCTGAAGGAAATCACCTGGACCTATTACCTGGTACTATTCCATCCAGACCATGGCCAGGGTATTCAAACCAGGGAAACAGCATTAATATACCGGATGCTGCGGACCCGGATGTGGTATCTTTGGCTTCTGGTTCGGGTATACCCCAATCACTTCTTGCGGTTCTTCTTCTGGGAGAATGAGCCATTATCCATCCCTGCCTATCCAAAATCAAGAAATTAAGAGGCGCTTATGAAAAACATTCAAACCCTATCAGAAAAACTGGTCAACAATATCAGCCAGGTCATTGTGGGCAAAAAGCAAACGGTTGAATTAGCAGTTGTCTGTCTGCTCAGTCAGGGGCACTTACTGATCGAGGACATTCCAGGTGTGGGGAAGACCATGCTGGCCCGCAGTTTAGCTCGTAGCATTGGGGGGACTTTTGGCCGGATACAATTCACCCCGGATATGCTGCCCAGCGATGTGACCGGAGTAGCGATCTACAATCAAGCCAAAGAGAAGTTCGAATTCCGTCCCGGCCCGGTCATGTCAGAGATCCTGCTGGCTGATGAGATCAACCGGGCCACTCCCAAGACCCAATCCGCATTGCTGGAGGCCATGCAGGAGAACCAGATCACCGTGGACGGTGTGACTCACCCCCTGCCGAAATTGTTCATGGTCCTCGCTACCCAAAATCCCATTGAACACGAAGGCACATTCCGGCTTCCGGAAGCTCAGATCGACAGGTTTCTGATGCGGATCAGTCTGGGCTATCCCAAGCGAAAAGAAGAGATAGACATCCTGGACCGCCAGCAGTACCAGCATCCCATCCTGGAATTGGAACCTGTGGTGTCTGTTGATGAAGTGCTGGAGGCTCAACAAGCCCTGCGGTCGGTTCACCTGGCGGACTCTGTCAAGGAATATCTGGTCAACCTGGTGCAGCGGACAAGAGAGGCAGATGATGTCTATCTGGGATCCAGCCCCCGCGGCAGCCTGGGCCTGTACCGCGCTGGCCAGGCTGTGGCAGCTATCCAGGGAAGAGAGTTTGTCACCCCGGATGACATCAAACGAGTGGCCGGACCCATCCTGGGACATCGATTGATCTTAGCGCCAGGGGCAAGGCTGCAGGACCTGGACGAAAACACCATCCTGGAGGAAATTTTCGCAACTGTCCCTACACCGGATAGTGAAGGTTAACTAGAGCGAGCAGGATGAAGTTCAGTGGTCAGGTCGAAAAAATGGATGATAATTGTGAGCGATTAAGAAGCTGATTGGACCTGGTACCGTTTCCATCTTCCCGGGTTCGACCATGCTGTACAGGAAAAGTGAAAAATGAAAGACAAGCGCAAAAATGCAGGACTAGTTTTAACCGCTTTTGGCAGCCTGCTGGGGATTGCCCTCAGTGCCATGTTAATCTGGGCAGATATCGAGGCCAATCTATTCAAGTATGGTGTCACGGGAGATAAAAATCTTCCGTTCTTAGACTGCCCACTCCTGATCAATGGCGAAGAAGAGAACTTCATTAAAGTCAGGATAAGGAATAACCGGGACAAGGAAATGACCCCCTATATCCGGGCCTATGTCTCTGAAGAAGATATCTTCATTAGCCGCCAATCTGCAACTGCCTTGACTATCCTGCCTGGAGACCGGGCTGAGATCATCTGGAAGATCTACCCCGAGGATGCTGTGTATGATCAATTTGTGTTTTTCCGGATCTTCCTCCATGATGACTTCCCTTATCCCTCCCGCTACGGCTCCTGCGGCGTTTGGGTCACCAATATTCCTGGTTTATCAGGGGAACAAATCACGCGCCTTTCCTTAGGGACCATTTTCCTGTCGCTGATCATCGGGAACGTCCTGATGAGGATGGATCCCCTGCCCCAGGGGGATCCAAAGCAAGAAATCTCAACTGGACTTAAATACCTGTCCGGGTTGGTCCTGATCGATCTCATCCTCGCCTTACTGGGATTTTGGCTCATCCTCAGCTTAATTATCCTGGTTGTGACTGTTGTCATATCCATTATCCTTCTGGTACGATCCACGTCGCAGGGGTCAATGCCTGTTATCCCTTGATGACTCCCATCATTAAAAACAAAGCACCGGATGAAATTCATCCGGTGCTTTTTCTTTTCCAAATTTCCTCGTGTTCCAGGTCTTATCCGTCCCCGATCTTGGGAATGGAGTCCGGATCGTCCTTCTTTCTCCGAACTCGCACCACGGAGGCTGTCCCAATCACGCCCAGGAATAGTCCTGCAATCGAAGAAGCATAAGACAGAAAACTTAAGAAGTATGTGGTTGGCAAGATATCCAGGACCATCAGGAATGGCCCCACAAATCCAAACAAAACCAGAAAGAAACCAATCACAAGTATTCTGGATGGATTATTATTAAACATTTTTCCTCCAGTGATCAACCCCATATATATCAGTGAATGGATTGACCACCCTCAATCTTTGCTAACTGCTTATGTCTGTTGTTTTACTCATACAACCAGCAAGCCACCTGGTGATTTGGCTCGGGTTCAAATTCCGGGGGGAACTCAACTTCACAGAGCCCTTCGATGCGCTTCGGACAGCGGGGATGGAAGCGGCAGCCTGTAGGCGGATCGATCAGGCTGGGAGGTTCTCCCGGGGGTATTTCCTTATAGTGCAGTGAGTTTTCATACTCCGGATCCGGGGTCGCTTCCAGCAAGGCCTGGGTATAGGGGTGTAGCGGATTGGCCAACAGCTCATCGACAGGAGCTTTCTCAACAATATTCCCGGCGTACATCACGAAGATCCGCTTCGAGAAGTAACGGACGGTTGAAAGGTCGTGGGTTATGTAGATCACGGCCAGGTTGTGGGAAGCTTGCAATTCCTCAAGGAGCCTGAGGATTTCCACCTGCACCGAGGCGTCCAGCATCGATACCGGTTCATCGGCCACCAGCAAGCGGGGTTCCATGACCATAGCCCGACCAATCACAGCCCGCTGCTGCTGTCCACCGCTTAACATGTGGGGATATTTCTTAAAGAAATCATCCACCGGGCACATTTTGATCTCTGTTAACACATCCCTGATGCGCTGTTCCCGCTCTTCTGCGTTTTTAATGCCATGGATGAGCATTGGTTCTTCCATGATTTGATGGAGATCCATAAAGGGAGGCAGGGCGCCGTAGGGGTCTTGTTGGACATAGCCGACCTCGGAGCGGTAGAATTTCAAGTCAGCGGTATTTAGACCGCTGATATCCTCACCCGCAAAATGGATCTCTCCCTGGATCGGTTTTACCAATCCCAGGATGGTTCGCATCAAAGTGGTCTTTCCGCAGCCGCTCTCCCCTACAATCCCGATTGACTCACCATAGTGCAGGTCAAAATTCACCCCATCCACTGCCTTGACATAGCCAGAGTGGATCAGCCCCCAGCGTTTCAATTCAAACCAGACATGTAAATCTCTTACCGAGAGCAATATATCTTTATCAGAGAGTTGCTCTTGCACCTTGATGGATTCAATCGATTTCTGTTCCTGTCCGCGATCATCAACGGTCATCTAAAATTCTCCTTATCTACACATCCTAAACATACAACCAGCATTTCACCTGATGTCCTTGAGCCTCTACGACTGGCGGTTCTTGGCTGCATTTCTCAAACCGTTTTGGGCAGCGTTCCGCGAACCTGCAGCCCGTTGGTGGGCCAAGCAGGCTGGGGGGTTGTCCTTGAATGAAGGTTGGCTCTTTCTTGACGCGCAGCCTGGGGACGCTGTTCATCAGCAGATCGGAATAGGGGTGCAGGGGTGCCTCAAAGAAAGTTTTTGCATGTCCTACTTCCACCACCTGCCCGGCGTACATCACGGCGACCTTATCAGCAATTTCACTGGAAGTGGCCACATCGTGGGTGATGAGGATGAAACTGATCTTCAACTCTTTCTTGAGTCGCTTGAGTACATTGAAGATATTGGCTTGGGTCAGGACATCCAGGGCTGAGGTGGGTTCATCCAGGAACACGAAGAGCGGTTCTGTGACCAGGGCCATAGCCAGGGCAATCCGCTGCCGCATCCCACCGCTGAGCTCAAAGGGATAGCGGTTCAAGAAGGCACCCGGAACACCGACATGTTCAACCATTTCTTTTGCTTTCGCCCAGGCTTCCTCCTTCTCGGTTCCGAAGTGGACCAGTAAGGGTTCCGCGACCTGTTCTCCGATTTTGATCACCGGGTTGAGGGCATTCATCGCCGCCTGCGGCACCATGGACATCTGTACCCAGCGCACATTCTGCCGGAATACCTCATCATTAAGAGTCATCACATCCTGATTATCAAGAAAGATGCGACCGGAGTAGGTGTCCACATTCTTGGGCAGCAGCCGCAGGACGCCTCTCGCGAAAGAGGTTTTGCCACAGCCAGATTCCCCCACGATCACAATCGCTTCATTGTAACCCAGGTCAAAATCAACATCGTCCACTGCCTGGACCACGCCATTCTTGACCCGGAAATATAAACGTAAATTTTCTACACGGAGTAGTTTAGTATTGTCTGACATGGAGTTTACATTCCTCTCAATCTGGGATTAAAGATCCGATCCAAAGCAAAACCAAGCAATGAGAATGCCAGGGCTGTGACCATCAGTAATGCTGCTGGTTCTAAGATCCACCAGTACATCCCCTGATAGAGGGCGCCATTGACATTGGCATCGCTGATCACCTTTCCCCAGGTGGGCAGAATAGGATCGCCCAATCCCAGAACATTCAAAGCCGCCTCAATGAACACAAAGGTTGGGATCAAAGTCACCAAGCCAGGAATCAGAGTCGGCAGAATCCTCGGTACCAGGTAGCGCATGATCACCCGGGGGCCACTGGCCCCGTAAGCTTGAGCTGCCTCGATATAGGCAGACTCTTTCACCTGCAGGAATATGGCCCGGTAGGATTTGATCCCACCGCCGAAAATATAGAGCAGGATCAATACGCCCAGCATCAGCCAGATGCTCCGGGAATAAAAGGTGCCCACCATGATCAGCACTGGCAGCACCGGGATCACCAGGTTGATTTCTGTGATGCGCTGAATGACGGCGTCCACCCAACCTCCATACCAGGTGCCGATGGCTGCGATGATCATGGTGGTAAGGCTGGTACCTACTGCAGCCAGCAAACCAAAGATGAGCGCAATCGGGGTCCCCCACAGCAGGGCAACGGAAATATCCCGCCGCCTGTGGTCCGTCCCCGCGATGCCGTAGACATCCCCGTAAACTACCAGCTCAGCGTCCAGGTCTGATTCAGCTTCAAAAAGACTGCCGTTGACAACAAAGGTGTATGTCCCTGTTTGAGCTAATGAATTTTCATCAGTGGGATCGACCGCCAAGACGGCTTCGTGCCCCGGCAGAATTCGTCCCAGCCGGCGGGTAAGCACCTTATCCTGAGAGAGAATATAGGTCGTGGAGCTCTCAGCGGACAGGCTGGCAATCCGAACTTCTTCTCCATCAGGCTGGATCAGGCTGATATTGGCATGGGGTTTTTTCTCATCGTAAGTGGAACTCAGGAAAATCGTGATATCGTCCGGAAACTCATTGTATTTATAATCAAAAGTCAGATTGAAGGTCACATCCTGGATCTCTCCGTCAGTGTCAAAATAAATCTTTTCGACTGACTCATCCGAACTGGAGACAATGATCGTTTCCGATAACTTTTCATCTGCCGATCGAAACAGGTTCCACCAAGTTGGCGCGGCCATCTTGGGGTGGTCGTACCACACAGCTTCCCCCCCCCGCCAGAGGCGGATCGCCTCGTTATAGGGGATGCTGGCTACAGCATAGACTGAAAGTGCTAACAAGAAGATGATCAATATCCCACCAATGATGGCGGAAGGATACTGAAAAAGTGCCCGTAGTGTTTTCATGCTCGTTTTCCTTCTTCTCCAATTCTCACTCGAGGATCTACCACGGCATACAGGAAGTCTAGTAATAAGACAGTCAGCGCCAGGAGATAAGCATAGATCACCTGAGAGCCAACGATCACCGCGGTGTCAAAATTCCCGATCGCTGAATAAAGCGCTCTACCCAATCCCGGCCAATTGAAGATGGTTTCGGTGATCACGCCCCCATACCAGACTGCGATAACCACCAATAAGAACTCGGTGATAATCGGCGGCAAAGTAGGTTTGAGAATATAGCGGCGCTCAAGCAGCCGATCTGGCACACCTTTGGCTTTCGCCATCTCAACATAATCCTCCTGGGAGTAGATCAAGAAGAAAGTCCGCCGATTGAAGATGCTCACAAAGACATTGCCTAAGAAGAGGGCCATGGTTGGCAGAATGAGATGTTTAAGCACGCTGAGTGCATACAGCATTTTGCTTTCTGGGGGCGGGGCATCGACCAGGCCGCCAAAAGGCAGAATTTGCAATACCGCAGCGAAAATCAGGATCAAGAATAGGCCATAGAACCAGCCCGGAGCTGATGAGGTTGGCGTCAGGGCGATTACCAGCTTATCCAGCCAGGAACCATATCTCCGGGAAAGGAATAAACCTGCAAACAAAGCTGTGAAAAAAAGCAAAAAACTGAAACTCCCCCAAAGTAAGAGGGTGGGGACCAGCCTTTCCAGCAGGATCAACCGCACTTGTTTAGATCCGCTGTCGCTGACCAGGTCTTCCGCAAATCCCAGGTCTAGGGTGATGGCATTGGTCAGGAATGTGAAACTGCGGATGATAAAGGGTCTGTCCAGACCCCGGCGTCTTTCTTCGATCGCAACCTGTTCTGCAACCAGCGCGTTTTTCTCTTCCGAACTGAGCTGCTTGATCTCGGGACTGGGATCCATATATACCCGCATTGAGATCTCTTCGCGGATTGCTCCCCGGCGGATCTCATCCACATACCCCCCCATGTTGGCAATCAGCACTACCAGGTAAATCCCGATCAAGACTGTGATAAACAAAGTCACAATTCTGATCGCCATATACCTCGCAACCCGAAGAATGGATTTGAAAACATCACCCTTTTCTTCAATTTCTTCTACAGCTGACTCTACAGAGATCGTTGTTTCACTCATAGTTATTCCACCATATATACATGATTAAAAATCCCGGGGAGATTTGCATCTCCCCGGGAAGAGATGGTACATACAACTGGAACTACTCAGTTGTCACAAACTCAAAGGTCTCAGTGACAGGCAGCAGCGCGTTCTTGGAAACCGCGATCACTGCCAGTTTGTTGGAGCCAGCTGTAAGGTCGCTGGTGTCCAGGGTCACTGTGAAGTAGCCATCATCAACGGCCTCGGCATCCCCTTTCATGACCAGGGCGCCGGTGGCGTCAAAGACCAGGTAGGAAACCATGCTCAGATCAGTGTTAACATAGGGTTCACCCATGAAGTCGACAAAGGCATCAAAGACAGCTTCGTCTCCAACTGCGACCTCTCCCGGTCCGTCCACAAGGACTTCGGGGATAGGCGCTGCGCTGTATCCAGACCACTTGTCAGCCATATCCGGATAGTCCGGATTGCGCTGCATGATTATGGTCCCCTCAACCGGGAAGGCTTTCTGCATGTACACAGGGCCGGTTCCAACAAACATATGGCCAGTGCGTTCAATCCAGGCCTTCAGGTTCTCATAGCGAGCCACGGCCTCTTCAGCGGTGATGAAATCACCCAGAGTCGGTTCGTAAGGAATCAACTCGGCTGCGAGAGCATCATCCAGTTTGGCCTTCATAATTTCCAGGGTAGGACCAGCTAGGAAGTTAGTCTGGTCGACTTCGAGAGCAGTTGCCCTGTCATCTGAGAAGGCTATTAGCTCTTCAGCTTCTCCGAGCCAGGCGGGAACCATGTTGTGCCAACCAGCGGTTCCATAACCGTATAAGCCGGGTCCTGGCCATAGTGCTCTAGCATTGGAAATGTTAAGCTCCGCGTCCAGTTGCCAAGCATCGGTGTAGTACTCAATGGTCACTGGATCGGTGGAGGTGATCTTGAGCCCTTTGAAGGAGGACATGAAGGAATTGAAACTTGCTACCTGACCCTCATCAAAGATCGGGCTGGCTTCTTTGGCTGTATCGAATTGCATGATCCAACCAAACACCATATCTGCCACACTGAAGGGGCTGCCGTCATGCCAGGTTGTGTTGCCGGGGAAGTCATCCTCATAGACCATAACAACCTTGGTCTTGGCTGTGACGCCATCCGGGAATCTTTCACCAGCTGTAAGGAAGACCTGGTTCTCAGCATCCCAGTCTGCCCAGGCATCCTCAGGAACTACGATCTCATCCATGAATTCCAGGCTGACCCAGTCATATGTGACACCAATCGGAAGTCCTTCTTCTGCATAGACAGTAGCGCTTTCCACACGGTTCGGTCGCATCAATCCGGTGTAAGGATCGGGGACAACCGCTTTGCCGGAGGCACCGCGCATGGGCATCATGTCATAGACCCAGTTCGATCCAGCCCAGGGGTTCCAGGCTTGGGTCATAAGGCTGGGTGAACCGATGGTGACTTCGCCGCCCACCTGTCCATCAAACTTCAAGGTCTCTGCCCATAACCAGGCGCCGTAAACGGAACCTGACAGGTCAGAAGCCAGAGAGAGGTCAGCGCGCTGTGCCGAAATTCCTGTGTCGTCTTTCAGCCAAATGCGGGCTGAATCTTGCATAGACAGCAAGAGAGCCTCGCCCATCAACTCTGTTCGTTCTTCATAAGTTGTGTAAGCACTATTGTACAGCGCATCAGCAACCTCGAAGAACGCATCACTCGGCTGATAAGCCTGCCAGAGAGGGATACCCCAACCCAGCGGAGTGTAGAAGTCACCGAAGTTGTACTGCTCGTTGCGGCTGATGGCTGTGGAAACCCACCCACCGGTGTAGAAACTGAAGCAGCCAGTTGCAGGATCAGAGCTGATCCAGCAGGTGGAGGCTTCTGCGGAGGTCTTGTAATCGCGGGTGACGGTGAAACCAAGGTCTTCCAACAGGTTGGAGACATAGTCACCAATCTCCAGGCGCTCATCCTCAATACGGATCAGGGCCACGAGTTCAACGGGTTCACCATTGTAGGTCCAAACGCCGTCAACCAGTTCAGCACCCAGCGCTTCCATGCGTTCCGTGATGACCTCTTCGGCCTTCTCGGGGTTATGGGCGTAGGTGATTTCGATCTCTGCAATGATGTCAGCCAGGTTGGCTCGGTCAGCAGAGGCCAGGTTAACAGGCACATAGCGTGGTACTGCCATGCCGCCAGAGATTTCCTGGGTGATATAGTCACGATCCACCAACCAGTTCATCGCCTCACGGATCTGGGGATCACCAAAGGGGTTCAGGGATCCATCTTCCAGTTCCAGAACGGGGTTGAAGGTCAGCTCGTTGTAGCTTCCGTAGGAAGTGTAGTAGCTTAAATCATCTGAAGCATAGATCCGCTCTGCAATAGGAGCTTCAGCAATGCTGTAGGCATATAGGTCAAGGTCGCCAGCAAGGATTCGTGTGACTGCGGAATCTGAGGATGGCTCCTCAACAAAGACCACTGTGTCCACCCAGGCGCCCGTGCGGGTGACTGGCTCCGGTGTCGGTTCAACTTCTACGATCACCTCAACGGTCTCAATGATTGTTTCACCTTCTTTTTCCACAACGACGGTCTCAACTGCACCTTCACCACAAGCGGAAAGGGCCAGTGCGCCAACCATCAGGATGGAAAGAAGAATGAGAGTTCTTTTCCACATAAGTTTTCTTCTCCTTCGATAAATTATCTGTTTTTCAAATGACTTGGGTTTTTGTCTATTTGAGGGCTGCACCTCCTTTATATGCTAAGGATCTGATTGTAGAGAGATAGTGATCACAACATGATGCTTGTGTGGGTGTTTTGCTTATTGGTTCCCAATCTGCTTCAGGCAGGTTGATGAATAAATTAATCTGGTTCGCTAATACTCAATTATAAGTGAATAATGGGTTATCTGTCAAAGGCAAATCCGGTTATTGCATTATCTAACCCATACTACCATAAAATCCGCTCCAGTACTCCTGATTTTGATCGATTATTTTAATGACAATTGGGGATAAAATAATAACATATGTGGTTCAATCTAACAACTTGATTCCCTCTATATTCCACAAAGGCTGGAAGACACCTGATTGGATCCCTTCCAGCTGAGGATCAGCAAGCATCAGTCCCTGGCGGTAAAAGAGCGGCAGCACAGGATATTCTTCTGCAAAGAGGGTCTGCATTTCCTGGACACCCTCCTCGCTTATGCTTGAATCCGGCAGGTTGGTCAAGGCTGTATTACAGGCCAGATCAAACTCCTGGTTGCTGTATCCAGGCGCGTTGGTTCCCCCCCAACCCTTGGGAAAGGTGGGATACATCCCGGGAATTTCGGAGGATTGGAAAATCTGGCCCAGGTGAAAGCTGCCGGTCGTCCAGGAAAAAAGGGCCAGATCGAACTGACGGCCAAAAACCGGACCTTCCGGACCGGGTCCAAGCATCTCCGCTGCCGGCAGATAATCGATCGCCAGCTCCACGCCGCACCCGGCCATCTGCTCCTTGATCATCTCCGGTGTGATGGAACCTTCAGGGCCCGTAACCAGCAAGGAAAGCTCCAGGAGGGTTCCCCAGGGAACTCCGGTCACCCCTTCTGCTCTCCGCGCGGTCCCCGGGTCCTGATCATGATCCACCCACCCCAGCGATTCCAGAATGGCTTCCGCCTCTTCAGGCTGATAGATGAGGGGAGGATTATCCGTGTAGTAACGAGGATCCAGGGGATGATAGAGGTTATCTGCGATGGTGCCAGCGTCCTTGCGCCGGGCAGCAATTCCCACCTTGTCAATGCACATGGCAAGCGCCTGCCGGAGCTCAGGTTCTGCCAGCAGCCCCCGGGTCCGGTCCAAAGAGTCAATTCCAAAACTGATCTGCTCCCAGGCAGCTCGATCGATGCGGGCCAGGCGCACCGCGTCATCCTCCACGAGGGACAGAATCTGAGGAATATAATCGACCAGATCAGGCGTGTTGGCGACCAGATCACACTCGCCAGCCTGATAAGCAGCCAGCGCCTCCTCTCCATCGGCCACAAAACGAAAAACCAGGTAATCAAAAGTTGGCCAACCCTGGGAAGCTGACTGATAGAACTCATTCCGCTCCAGGGTAAGATGATCCCCTCTGATCCAATCCAGGGATCGATAAGGCCCCCAACCCAGAGGATACATGCTGGTCAACGGGGAGGAAAGCAGCTCCGCTGGGGTCAGATTGGCCCATAAATGCGCTGGGAGCGGTGTAAAGAACAGCTCAGGGTAATCGTAGATCCCCAGGTAGCCCGGGATTCCGGTCCAGCGGATCTTTCCATCCTCAAGCACCTGGTAGTCAGCTGCAAAGCGGAGCTTGGGTGGACCGCTGGTTCCATAGATTTGCCCTGCTACCTGATAGGAAAACAGGGAATCTCCCGCAGTCAAAGCAGTGCCATCCGCCCAACGCAATCCCTCAAGCAGAGTAAAATCAACACTCACCTGATCCAAGAAAATGGACGACTGACCATTATAAAGTTCCCAGCACTCGGGGTCAGTGCATCCTGCAGGCCTGAATTCCATACCGTCGGCCAGGATGGTGAGGTTGCCCTGCACATCTACCATCCGCTGCCCAGGAAAGACCTCAACCTCACTCACTGCAACCGAACCGTTCTCCTGGGAGGGGATTTCCTCAAGGATCACCGGTTGATACTGAAAATCGACCAGGTCTACTGGACCATCATAAATAGCCTGGCGGATGATGTTCGCAGACTCAGACAGATCGCCGTAGAGGAAGAGGGATTCCGGTTCTCTCCCCAGGCAAACCGATAACACCCTGGGTGGTACAGGAGTAGGAACAGGGGTAGATTCCAGCGCAGATTGCTCTTCTTCTGGCAAGTTGATATACCCCAATCCCTCGGTGCTGCAGGCGGATAACGCCAGCAATGAAGCAAGAAGAAAAACCAGTACAAACCGCTTTCTTAAAACCATGGGATCTTATCTTCTTCCACTTCCCGCATGCGCAGATAGGATCGGTAGCGCTCAGGGTGGATCTTTTTCTCCTTAACGGCTTCAATGACCGCACAGCCCGGTTCGTGCGTGTGGGTGCAATCACTGAAACGGCAGTGCTTGAGTGCCTTGCTGATCTCCCGGAAATAGCCATCCACCTCTTCCGGGGTGATGTCCCACAAGTCGAGGGCTTTCAATCCCGGTGTGTCCGCTACATAACCCCCCTCTTCCAGGGGCAGCAGCTTCCGGGATACCGTGGTGTGTTTGCCTTTGCTGGTTGCCTCACTGACCTCTTTCACCGCCAGGCCCAGACCAGGCTGAATAGCATTCAGAATGCTGGATTTGCCTGATCCGGAGGGACCGGCAAAGACGCTGGTCACCCCGATCAAGCGCTTTTTGAGTGCCCGCAGGCCCCTTTTCTTTGGCACCGAGGTGTACAGGACTGGATAACCGATCTTTTCGTAGCGCTGAAATAAATCTCGAGCTTGACGCCGGCCGCTGAGATCGATCTTATTGACCAGGATCAGAGAATCGATTCTTTCCTTTTCAGCGATCACCAGAAACCGATCCAGCATGCGCAAACGGGGTTCTGGCTCTTGAATGGAAAACACAAAGACCGCCAGGTCTGGATTGGCAATGATCACCTGTTGGTATTCTCCCCGGGGTGTAGGAGCCATGCGATACAACATCGAGTGCCTGGGCTCGACTTCCTCGATCATACCTTCACCGGTTTCTTGAACGGTGATCTTCACCCAGTCACCGATAGCAGCGATGTCACCCGATTTTTGCCCTTGCTTCAATCGCCCCCGGAGCTGACAAACAAAGACCCCTTCTTTGGTTTCCACATCATAAAAACCTGATTGCGCTTTAATAATCCTGCCCCGGATTTCTTCGCTCAAGAAACACTCCCTTTCGTCTCACTCATCTTCGCCATTTTCTCCATTCTCCTCCGGTACGTACCAGACACCAATTTCTTGTTCCCAGGGATAATAACGCAGGATCTGGTTGAAATATAACTCAACTACCCGCCTGAAAATAGGGGCTGCGATATCCGAGCCTTCCCCGGCGTTCTCAGCGATCACCACCACTGCGATATCTGGTTTGTTTTCGTTTTGATTATTTGTGAATCCCGCAAACCAGGCATGGGATTCTCCTGAGCCGGATTCCGCTGACCCTGTTTTCCCAGCCACCGGGATGGGCAGACCCCGCAGCCGGAAGTTGGCTGTGCCGCGAGGGTTTTCAACCACCTCGACCATGGCATTGGTGATCGCGGTCAAAGTGGAGTCACTGATCGGCAGTTCCCCGACCGCTTCCGGTTCGAATTTGAACAATTCCTCGCCGCTGGCGGAGCGGATGCTCTCCACAAACTGCGGCCGGTACAGGGTGCCACCGTTTCCCAGGGCAGCGATGAAGCGGGCTACCTGCAGCGGCGTGACCAGGCTAGCACCCTGGCCGATCGCCAGGTTGGTGGCATCCAATTCTGCACCAGGCACCGGGATGCTCCCGGCTTCCTCCTCCAAGCTCTCTATGCCGGTCAGTTCACCCAGCCCAAATCCGTTGGCCATCTCAGCGATGGCCTCTTCATATCCATTATTATACAAATGCAAACCAATGTGCCAGAAATAAGGGTTGCAGGAGCGCATCAAGCCTTCTGAGAGGGTGAGGACCCCGCTGGGAAGCGTCTCATCATCCTCCAGGAAATGGTCATAAGTCCAGTCGTTCAGCCTCACCCCGGAAAGCTCATCAAAGAAATAGCCGCAATCATAGGTATCATCAATCTCAAATTCGCCAGTTTCCAGAGCAGCTGCCATGGTAATGATTTTAAATACCGAGCCCAGTGGGTACAAACCCTGGGTAACCCGGTTCAAGAAGGGTGATTTCTGGTCTGTCTTGTAATATTCCTGCAGTAAAAAAGAAGAGTTGTAATAGTTGGAATTGAAGGCATTGGGATCAAAGTGGGGATTGGATGCCATGGCCAAGATCCGGCCGGTATCCAGCTCCATGACCACGATCGCGCCATTAAAACCATAGAGCGCATTTTGCACTTCACGCTGGAAGTCCTTTTCAAAGGTGGTGTAAATTTCTGAAGCTGGGGCAGCTTCTTCGCGGGTAAGCTCGGTAAGGATATTCCCTTCCGCATCCACCACATAGAGGATCCCGCCCCGGTCACCAGCCAGATAGGGTTCACCCCACCTTTCCAGACCCTGTCCGCCAACTTTCTCTCCCTTGGAATATCCCTGAATACGATAAGCATCCATTTCCGCTTCCTGGATCCAGCGCACATAGCCAATCGCCTGGGGGGCCAGCCCGCCATTGTAATAAAACCGGCCATCAAAATACCGCAGCAGCAGACCGGTCGTGGTGTAGTTTTCCAGGACACCCAATCTGGATTCAACAGCAGATTGAGCCACAGCGCCCAATGGCAGATACCAGTTCACGCCGGGAGGATAGTCCTCATACATGGCATAGATCACTTCCGGAGGCATATCCAGATGACGGCCTAATTCGTTCAATAAATTATCTTCCCGTTCAGGATCGATCTGAGCAGGAACCAGGCCCAGAGAGACAGCTTCAGCGTAGGAAACAACCACGCTGCCATTGATGTCGTAAATATTCCCGCGGGGAGGAAGCAGTCTGGTAAGCTGCAGTTGATTATCCCCTTCCAGTTCCGGGAAGAGCATCCCTCTTGACCAATCCACTTTCCAGACCCCATCCGTGATACTCAATTCTAAAATCAGGTCGCGCTGAATGCCTTCGATCAGCCGACTGTTGTAAACAACTGAGACAGCGACCTGGGCTCGACTGGGATCGACAAAAGAGGAAAGAATGGAATAATTTATAGACTCCAGGGCTAATTCCACTGCCAGGTTCCAATATTCCAGGGTGAAATCCTCTTCACTGATCTGGGATTTACTCTCCGGGCTCAGCAGGGCATACATCGCCTGGTAATCGCCCGCATTCCAGAGATCCATGAAATCTACGGCTGCGCTTTCCACATCAGGCGCCTGGGTGGTCTGGATGACCGGAGTTGCTAATCCAGGCGTGGGCGTATCTTCCACAGCTAAAGTCGCTGTCGGGTTTGCTGATGTGCAGCCTGCCAGCACAGCCATCAAGAGGATGCTTGATAAAAAACGTTTCATAGGTAGCTTCATGCTTATTCCTTCATTCCCATCCCAGAGAGTATCCTGGCAAAGACCGGACATTGATATCCTATGGACTCCTGGCAGCGCCTGGCGACATCCCCAAAACCCGGGCAATGCATTTCATTTAACACCAGCGCCAGGTGGCAGAGAGGCAGCCCCATCACATTGGCGTAGCAATCATTAAAACCAGGGGCAGGATCGAAACCTTCGTTTTGTATCGCATATGCGCCAGCTTTATCCAGAGGATCTCCACTGGCAACATAATCCTCGATCTCCTGATCCGTATACTCCCGCATGGATACCGGGGTTGAAACCTGCCTGGTCTGTATCTTGCCCCGGGATGTATCTAAGACAGCCAACCCGGAAAAAACGGTATGGGTCTTGCCTCGCAGACTGGTCAAGATCTGGATCGCCTGGGATTCATCTGCTGGTTTCCCAAGAACCTGATCGCCATCGACGACAATGGTATCCGCTGCAATCACCAGCCAATCTTCCTGGGAGGACCCAGTGAGCTGATTGGCAGCTGCCTGTGCTTTTAACTCGGCATTTCGCATCACGTAATCTCCAGGAGTTTCTTTCCCTTGACGTGCTTCTTCAATATCGGGGTTGATGATCAAGAAACTATCCATCAAATTCCGAAGCAAGGCCTTCCGGCGGGGTGATTTTGATGCCAGGACAGTTTTTTTCATGGGCAACGGATAAAAATTTGCTTTCTTTTTTCAATTTTCAATACAACAAATTCTATCACATCGCCCGTATCAAGGAAGCGGGATCCTTTCAGGATCGCGCTTCCCGGGCATTAAAATTAATGCAAACTCCACCTGGCCCCTATTTGGTACAATGGCAATCACCAACCATGGAAAACAAAAATAGAATCAGCAGCCTGATACCAGTACTTTTGATCTGCCTGGCCCTGCTCACTGGATCCTCCAGCGCCAGGGCTCAATCTGGAAATAACATCCAGATTTCACTTCCTGACACTTCTGCTTATCCCACGATCACCATTTACATTGACCCAACTGACAGGAATGGCAGCCCGGTAGAAAATCTAAAAATGGATCAAATCACCCTGATTGAGGACGGTATCAATCGGGATTTGCTCCAATTCCAGGCTTTGAATCCAGGGATCCAATTGGTTTTTGCCTTTAATTTCTCCCCTGCTTTTGCCATCCAGGATATCAACGGCCGCTCAAGGTATGATTTCATTCAAGAAGCATTGTTGAACTGGGCTAATCAACCACTGGAAACAGCAGGGGATGATTTGAGCATCCTTGACAATCTGGATCTAGAACAGGCCCATCTTGATGGGAAAGCGGACTTTATCGAAGCTCTGGAAGGCTTAGACCCCGCGCTGAGAGAGACGGAATCTAACTATAACCTGCTTGCCCGGGCCATTGAGATCGCCTCAGATCCTGTCAGCCAGCCCGGCATGAAAAAGGTCGTCCTGCTCTTCTCCCCCCAACCAGAATCCGATAGCTTTGAAGCCCTTGACAGCTTGACAGCGCAGGCCAAGGACCAGCAGGTTAAGGTATATACCATTATGATTTCTTCCCCTGCTTTTTTTGAAACAGCAGGGGCAGAAAATTTGCAAACTTTGTCGGCAGAGACGGGAGGAAAATTTTTGACCTTTACAGGTGAAGAACCCTTAGCAGATCTCGGTCAGCTTCTTCTCCCTCTCCGCACTACCTATATGCTGGAATATCAAAGCAGCATAGTCACCCCTGGTATCCATACCCTGGAAGTGTCAATCAGTGCCACACCCTCAGATATCGTCGGGCTCCGGGAATTCACCCTCGATATCCAACCACCAAACCCGATCTTTATCACTCCTCCCCGAACTATCACCAGAACACCCCTAGAGCAGAACCAGAGAGAAACTGATCAAGCCAAATTCGAACCAACCTCGGTGACCCTGCCAGTTCTGGTTGAGTTCCCTGACCGTCACCCCCGTGATTTAGCAGAATTAATCTTCCGGGTTGATGGAGAGATTGTGGAAACCAAAACAAATCCACCCTATGATCAGTTCATCTGGGATCTTGAGGAGTATCAAGCAAGCGGCACGCACTACCTCACTCTGGAAGCTGTGGATATCATGGGTTTAAGCAGGTTAAGTCTGGAAACACCGATTGAAATAGAGGTCATTCGCCCTTCCCAGGATATCTGGGAGGTTGTTAAAAAGAATGGCCCAGCCCTGTTGGGATTAGCGCTGATTCTTTTACTGGGATTGACACTATTCGTCTTGATCAGCCGGGGGAAGATCAAACCCCGCGATAAACGAGGGTCAAGCTGGCTTAAGAAACAGGGAAACCAAGCAGCAGCCTTCATCAAGCAGACGCTTAAACGCAGGAACCCACCCCCGGGTTCTAAAGACTTGGCATACAGCCCATATCGGCTGATAGCGGTCAATGACATCTCCCGGGAACTGTTCCCGGAACCCATCCAGATCAACCAAGCGCTGATCACACTTGGGAGTGTGAAAGCGGAAAATGTGATCCGCATCCAGCATCCCTCGATCATTCCAGAGCACACCCGGATATCCGCTGAGGGGAAAAAGGACTTCCAAATCATCGATCTGGGTTCAGCAGCAGGGACCTGGGTAAATTATGAGCAAATCCCCCCTTCGATCCCCCACACAATAAAAGATGGTGATATTATAAATATCGGGGAAGCCGCCTTCCGTTTTCAGATAAAGAACGGGCCGAACTCCAGGGCGGCAGACAAGGAGAATGTACATTGATTCCCAGCAAACAACACCACATCGATTATTTTACAATCACAGATCCTGGCAGTCAGGGACGGATCAACGAGGATTCGTATGAGATCGCATCCTTCACGATCGACGAAGATGATCCAACCCCTGTGCTGGTTGCTGTGGTCGCAGATGGTATTGGCGGACATAAAGCGGGTGAGATCGCTTCCAAAATTGCCGTTGCGACCGTGATCTCAGCCATCGCAGAAAGTGATGGCTCGGATCCGACCTGGGTCCTAAAAAGCGCTTTGCTTGAAGCCAATCACAGCATCACCGCTGAGGCGGGAGATGATGATGATCGCCAGGGAATGGGATCCACCGTTGTCTGCGCCTTGATCATCGATAAGGCTCTCTATATAGCCACGCTGGGTGACTCGAGAATATATTTGATCCGGGACCAGGTTGTTCAACAATTGAACATCGACCATACCTGGGTGCAGGAGGCCATAGAATCTGGAATTATCAACGAGGAAGAAGCCCGCAACCATCCCCGTCGGCATCTTATCCGGAGCTACCTGGGATCTGCTGATCCCATCCAGCCTGACCTGCGTCTTTATTTGGATCCAAACGAAAACCAGGAACAGGCCAAAGCCAATCAAGGCCTACCACTCATCCCAGGTGACCAGCTCCTGCTCTGCACCGATGGGCTGACTGATCTGGTCGCAGATCAAGAATTCCTAGAAATTCTTGAGAGCGGAGGTGATCAGGATGAACAACTGAGCAAACTGGTCGACCTGGCAAACATGCGGGGTGGTCATGACAACATCACCATAATCTTGCTGCAAACACCTGAAACTGAACTCTTTGATGAAGAAGAGCTTGAAACAGAGGAAGACAATGTTGATGACCCTGGTGATGGGGAAGAATAGAAAAATCCCAGTCTGTTGATCTCAAAATCCCGCTCGCCGCAACGTCCCCGGTGAAGCCATTCTTTCACCGCCCGGGGCGGGCGGTGAGGCGCAGCTTTCCCCTTTTTCTCTTATCCGCCCAACAAATGAAATCATGGGCTGATCCTTATAACTCCCCCTGCGGGGACTGAATTCAACTTAACTGGAATAATCCGTGAGAGCCAATCACTGAAGATCCGCAGGGTGGTTTGCCACATCGGTGGTAGGGGCGACCCTCCGGGTCGCCCTTTGCCTTTCCATGGCCTGGCCCCGCATTCCACTCAGGATGCATCGCAGGCCCTCAGCCAGGATTGGGGCCGGACGTCCCCACCAGGGACGGCGGATCACATTCCTGGCATGGGATCCATCTTGGGACTGAGGATTGAGGGATTGAGAAACGGGGTATGGCTGACAAATCCATCCACCCCATCAAGGCAGCAGCTGGGCAGTATATACCTGATCATCCACCGCCAGAAACACACGGTCGCTCATGGTCACAGTAAAAGCTGTGGCGGGTTGATCGATGATGCCTGCAGCAGGCCGGAATTGTTCCTGCAATTCCAGCTGGGTGCTGAATCTGTAGAGTGCTTGCTGCTCGGAATCGAGCATGTAGAGCGCTATCCCCGGTGAACCCTTAATATGGAAGGATTCAAAATTCGCGTCATCGATAAATGGACCGGGTTCCCTTCCTGGCCTGGTGTCTGAAAAGTTGAACGGGGTTGTGCACAGGGGTTCGGAGTCGGCCTGATCCGTGACACATTTGGAAATATATCCATCTTCATGCAAGATGAATAACTCACTGCCGCTGGTGACCAGGTCAACCGCATCAGCCATCTCAGGTGAATCGATGGCCCCGAAATATTCTGAGCCTTCATGATAATTCTGACTCTCGTACTCGATCCAGATCGCCCTTTTTTCAGGATCAAGAATATAAAGGTTGAATGGGGAGCTGGTGGCCATGGTGATTGCTTGTGCTGGCCCTCTGCCTAAAGTGTAGGATGTATCTTCAAATATCACCGGCGATTCAGATAGATCCGCGTAGCAGAATATCATGGTGTGATTGGCATCAATGCCCAGGATTGTGGCTTGATCTTGCTGGGATGTTGGCAGGGCTGCAATGTCAACTAGAGGTCCAACCGTGACATGTCCTTCTATCGGTCCGCAGATGAAATCATCCATGATCCGGTAGCCATCGGGATTGGATTGGGCCCAGATCACCGTGCCTTTATCCGCATTCAGCATATAAAGGTCATTCCAGGCGGTGACCACAATTTTGGAGATGGTCACATCCGCTCCCAGGCCCCGACTGAAGAGCGGTTGATAATCCAATCGCGTAATGCGGTCCAGGGCATCAAGCTCAAGCCGCAGCGAGGTATATAATTCCTCGACCTCTTCCGTTTCTTGATAGCTTCTGGCTTCGGTGATTTCTTCCATCGCCCGCTTGATTGTTTGATAATACTCCGGAGAGTCAAGTTGGGTTTCAGCCAGCGCCATCAAGGTTTGTGCCTGGGAGAAATGGTCCTCATAAAGATGATTCCGTCCTCTACGGATATAAAAAACACTACCTATGATCACCATCAATAACGGTACCAAGACAGCGATCAGTGTCAGGGTCCAGGAAGGGAGATCCAATACTTGTTCATCAGGCAAAGTCCGGCTGATCAATCCCAGCAATCCGTTCCAGACCTTCCGGGTTCCCTCTCCAATCTGACCACCGATCTTGCTCAGCGTTCCCCAGGTTTTAGATTCCTGGATCTCCTCCAACCTGGGCCCGATTCCAGCCGCAACCTGTGCAGCCAGGTCCGGTCTCTTTTCCTCCCGGGGCTTTGCCTGGTGCGCCTGTACAGGAGAAGAAGGGGCAGCGGTATCGGGCTGGACTGAAACCTGTGGAGCAGGTTCTTCTTCCCCACCAGTCTCTAGAAATGGCTCCTCAATCTCGAGGGGAGGCGCGCTTTCAGCGCTTGGCTCTCGCTCAATCTTCCTTGCTTGCTGAAGGGTTTCCAGCTTGGATCCCGCTTGAAGTTCTTCCAGTTCCGTCAGGTTAAGGATCCCCCCATCAGCAGCCCAAATAGGCTCAATCACTTTAAGGGCACTTTCCCCTTCCAGCGGGAAAATCACCAGCGCTTCAAGGTCTCCGGCAAGCTTGTGCAGCAAACGCTGTACCAAGGCGCCAAATTTTAACCGCGGGAGGGTTTTAAACAGATTTTCGGTCCAGGTCTGGGGTTTTTCCGGTGCCAGGATCAAAATCAGATCAGCCTCAAGGTTGATTTGATGATAGCGGACTTTGAAGGATTTCCCCAGCCCTAAGCCTGACCCCGACAGTTCGGGGTCATGTAGATCCACGACTTTCTCAGGCGTAACCTGGTAGACATAGGTCGGTCCGCATTGCGCGTACAGGATCCGGTTTTCACGAAGGACAACTTGAGTCAGATATCCAACGGCTTTCAGCCCCCGGGAAGCTGCCCGGTAATTTCTATCCAGCAGGTATTTGTTGAGGACATCAGTGACATTTCTCAGCGCTGAGGTTGTCGACCCTTCAGTCTCATAATAGACTTCTGCCAACTTTGTTAACAACTGCCCCATTGCAGTTTCAGATAAAGGGGCATTGCCTTCCAGGTGCAGGTGTAAAAGCAGTTTTTCCTCAGCCCTCCGCCGGGAAGTACGCCGGGGAGGGTTGAAGGTCATCAAGCCTGGAAGTTGGGAGACTGTTTTTCCATTCTGGTGTTGTATGGGCAAAATGTTGAGATCAAAACGGCTTGTCATAGTTTTTTTCCAGCTGGATTTGATGGCTGCTTTTATTATACTGGTAAAATGGGGAGCGGAAAACCAACCACCCTGCCCAGGAATGAATGAACATGGAACTGATCCAATCCCCAGCGGACTTTTCAGACCTCAAAGAGGACTGGAACGAGCTATTAAGCTCCAGTGCAAGTCACGTGCCGTTCTTGCGGCATGAATATCT
>Ga0207796_1000055_pt1 | contig 47950 bp, 48 predicted proteins | sample Pon1CUnioCityCA_6_FD_187274 | JGI IMG/M metagenome (GOLD analysis project Ga0207796, IMG submission 187274) | Marine sediment microbial community from Union City, CA, USA - Pond 1C Sediment 1 (SPAdes) | ecosystem: Environmental > Aquatic > Marine > Intertidal zone > Salt pond sediment ... | reverse complement strand
AGCCGTTGCCGCCCTTCGACAAGCTCAGGAAATATCCCTACGTGAAGCCAGCGCTGGGGGGCTTGATCGTCGGCCTGGTGGGGCTGGGGTTCCCGCAGGTCTTGGGCGTCGGCTACGATTCCATAGAGGCTGTGCTCTTCAATCAGCTCGCGTTGATGCCCATCGTCGTCCTGGGCCTCCTGAAGGTGATCGTCACCTCGCTGACCATCGGATCCGGCGGTTCCGGAGGGATCTTCGGCCCGTGCCTATTCATGGGCGCGATGCTGGGCGGCCTCTTTGGTCAGCTGGTCCATCGAGGGACAGCAGGCGCCGTCGTCCCAACCTCGTATGCCGTGGTCGGAATGTCGGCTGTCTTTGCCGCTGCCAGCCGCGCTCCGATCACGGCTATCTTGACGCTTTTCGAGATGACACGGGGTTACGACATCGTGCTTCCCCTCACGTTCGCCACCGTCATCAGCGCCGTCGTTGCCCGCCACCTCCTTGACGACAGCATCTACACGGTCAAGCTCACCCGTCGGGGCATCAATGTCCATGCCGGCAGGAATCTCGATCTCATGAGCAACATCTTGGTTAGCGAGGCCATGACGCCGATCGAAGAGATGAGAACGGTGACCCCAACCACACCACTGACAGAGCTTGCGCGCATCTTTGACGAGACCCACCATCACGGCACCGTGGTGGTCGACGAGACGCATCGATTGAGGGGAGTCGTCAGCCTGAGCGACCTGGAACAGGTCTCCACTCAGCGGCTGATGACCGGGCAGGTCGCCGACATCCAGGTCGCGAACGTGCGCACCGTCTTTCCAGATCAGACGCTCAAGGAAGCCCTGGAGCATTTCGGGGCTCTCGACGTGGGGCGCATACCGGTCGTGGATCGAGCAAGCCCAAGACGCGTTGTGGGCTTGCTCCGTCGCGGCGACATCGTGCGCGCCTACTCCCTTGCCGCTCTCGACCAGCAGGCAAGGTTGCGCGACCTGGAGCGGGCAAGACTGGAGCACCGGACTGGGCTGGAGGCCAGCGAGCCTGTCGCCGGTCCGTCCTCTCGACAGCAGGAGGAGGGGCAGAGCGGCTCCATCGTTGAGGTGAGACTGCAACATGACGACAGAGCCGTCGGAAAGACCGTGGAGGAGCTGGGCCTACCGCCGGAGAGCCTCATCGCCACCGTGCGACGAGGCGGACGGGTGCTCATCCCCCGTGGAGACACGAGACTTGAGGCTGGAGATGTGATCGTGGCGCTGGTGAAACAGCAGGGAGAGGAGAGCCTGCGCAGGCGGCTCAAGGAATCATGCGATCATTAAGAGCCCTAGCCGTGTCCGATTACGATTCAATAGGAGCACGATCATTCAAGTATGCATAAACAGCGTCCAACATCCCATCGACAATCTCAGGAAAGACTTCCGGGCAGCCCGGTCATCATAGCACATGGTGGCGCCTGGGAGATCCCAGATGACTTGCGCAAGAAGGCCACTGACGGCTGCTCGAGGGCGGCGACGATCGGCTGGGAGATACTAACAAGCGGCGGGTCCGCGCTCGAAGCCGTGGAAGCTGCTGTGCGCACCCTCGAAGATGACCCCACCTTCGATGCAGGCCGTGGCTCAGTTCTGAACGCCCGAGGAGAGATCGAACTCGACGCCATGATCATGGACGGCAGAGATCTGAACCTGGGCGCCGTCATGGCCGTTAAACGGATTCGCCATCCTGTGACCTTGGCGCGGCTCATCTTGACAGCTTCGGAGCATACCATTCTTGCTTCCAAAGGTGCAGAGATCTTCGCCTGCGAACATGGTCTCGCCTCCTGTCCAAGCTGGGAGCTGGTGGTAGATCGGGAGGTGGCGCGGTGGCGCTCGGCCCCCTCCAGTGAACAGGAGACAGAGGGCCTCCCCGCGGCGGTGACCAGTGGCGACAGCCCAGGTGACACTGTAGGCGCGGTAGCTCTCGACGCCGCCGGTCACTTGGCCGCCGCCACCTCCACCGGTGGGACCTTCAACAAGCATCCCGGTCGCGTGGGAGACTCGCCCCTGGTTGGCTGCGGCGCCTATGCTGATGATCGGACGGGAGCTGTCTCGGCCACCGGCGAGGGCGAACACCTGATGAAAATCGTCATCAGTAAGTCAGCCTGCGACTTCTTAGAGAGAGGCATGACTGCTCAGGAGGCGGCGGACGCAGCTATCGCCGTGTTGACAGAGCGCACTGATGGCCGGGGAGGCATCGTTGTACTGGGAAAGCGAGGAGATGTGGGTATCGCTCACACCACAAGTGGCCTTGCCCATGCAACAGTGGCTGAGGGCCACCTGACCAGCGGAATTCACGCCTAGTTCTTGACCGGCACCTCTTCAACGACCAAAAAGGAAGGTGACACGATGGACGTTCTCCAGACAGGACAGGGCGAGCTGATTGGCTGGCACGACCCGGACGAGCATCGAGCCTGGGTAGCCCAGCACAAGACGCGCGCTCTGAAGGACAAGCGAACCACCGTCAAGGATGCGGTCGGCGAATACGTCAAGGACGGGTCATTGGTCGCCTGCGGAGGGTTCGGACACATACGCGTCTCGATGGCCTCGGTCTACGAGATCATCCGGCAGAAGAAACGCGACATCACCCTTTGTGGCAAGACAGCGGTGCACGATTCCGACATCCTGATTGCCGCTGGCTGCGTCAATCGCATCGAGGTCGCCTACGCTTTCGGACACGAGCTCCGCGGACTGTCGCCAGCGTCGCGCCGCGCCGCTGAGAGCGGACGTTGCGAAGTGATCGCCGAGATCAGCAATGCCGGCTACCAATGGCGCTTCCTGGCAGCAGCTATGGGTCTCCCCTTCATCCCCAGCCGCGTCATGCTCGGCACCGATACCCTGGCGCGGAGCTCTGCCAAGGTCATAGAGGATCCGTTCACTGGTAAACCGATCATGCTGTTGCCCGCCTGCTACCCGGACGTCGTTCTCATGCACGTTCACCGGAGCGACAAGTATGGTAACGCTCAGATCGATGGCATCACCATTGAGGATTTTGAGCTGGCCCGCGCCGCCCGTCGGTTGATCATGACGACGGAGGAGATTGTCGATAACGACGTCATCCGCCAGTCTCCCCAAGATACCATCATTCCCTACTACCTGGTCGATGCGGTGTCCGAGGTGCGCTACGGCGCGCATCCGACGCTTATGCCGGGACACTACTATTTCGATGAGCAACACATCGGTGAATGGCTGCGCCTCTCCAAAACGGACGAAGGTGTGGCTGCGTACCTGGATCGCTATGTCCACGGGATAGACGCCTTCGAAACCTACCTAGAACTTATCGGCGGCGATGAGCAGTTAGAGTACCTGCGCCAAGTGGAGCACCTGGAAGCCCCGTTAGAGGCCCCCTGGTTGGACGAAAAGAGAGGTACCAGCCGAAAGGGAGGGAAAGAATGAGCCGGGAATACAATCCAACCCAGCTTCTGGCCTATGTCGCCTCTGGTCTTCTGGAGGATAACAGCTCGGTCTTCGTCGGGACAGGCATGCCCATGATCGCGGCGATGCTGGCTCAGCGGACCCACGCGCCGAACCTCCTCATCATCTTCGAGGCGGGAGGCATTGGGCCGCAGGTGCCCGTCCTGCCCATCTCCGTTGGGGACAGCCGCACCTTCCACCGTGCCGTATCGGCCTCAAGTATGCACGATGTGATGTCCGCAAGCCAGGCTGGTTACGTCGACTACGGTTTCCTAGGCGCCGCTCAGATCGACCGCTACGGGAACCTCAATACCACGGTTATCGGCGACTGGCACCGGCCCACGGTACGGTTCCCTGGGAGCGGTGGGGCGAACGATGTTGGATCCCTCTGTTGGCGCACCATCATCATCATGCGCCAGGATCCGCGTCGCTTTGTCGATACCCTCGATTTCGTCACCACGCCGGGCTACCTGGACGGGCCCGGAGCCCGCGAGCAGGCCGGACTGCCCGCCAACACCGGCCCCTACCGTGTCATCACTCAGCTAGGCCTGTTCGACTTTGAGGAGACGACCAAACAAATGCGACTGGTGGCTATCCACCCAGGTGTCTCGGTCAAAGACATCCAAGATGCGACTAGCTTCGAGCTTATCGTCCCCGATCAGGTCCCGACAACCGAGCCGCCGTCCAGGCTCGCACTGGAGACGATGGACGACATCGATCCGACGGGGATGGTCATCGGCAAATAGGAGGAGACAGACGCGATGGACTTCGAATTCACAGAAGAACAGCGCATGCTTCGTCGCATGGTGCGGGACTTTGCCGAGCGCGAGATCGCGCCTCGCGCCGAGGAGATCGATGCTACGGACAAGTTCCCTCACGATCTCTTCCGCAGGATGGCCGAGGTGGGGCTCCTAGGCCTCCCCTTCCCTCCCCAATATGGCGGTTCCGGCGCTGATTACCATGCCATGGTCATCGCTCTGGAGGAGGTCGCCCGGGCATCGGGCTCGATGGCTATCACGCTCGACGCCCACACCTCGCTCTGCTGCGAACCCATCTACCGCTTTGGCTCCGAGGAACAGCGGCAGAAATACCTGCCCCCTCTGCTGAGCGGCGCAAGCATCGGGGCCTTCGGACTGACAGAGCCCCAGGCCGGTTCGGACGCAGGGGCCACCCAGACCCGCGCTGTACGCGACGGCGATGAGTGGGTCGTCAATGGCCAGAAGATCTACATCACCAACGGTTCCATCGCCGACGTGATCGTCTTCACCGCCAAGACCGATCCAGATAAGGGCACCCGGGGTATCTCCGCATTCATCGTCGAGAAAGGAACACCGGGCTTCAAGCCCGGACGAGACGAGAAGAAGATGGGGCTCAAGGGATCCGTGACCTCAGAGCTGTTCTTCGAGAACTGCCGCATACCGGCCCAAAACCTGCTGGGTGCTGAGGATGAGGGGTTCCGGCAGTTCTTGATCACCCTAGATGCGGGGCGTGTGGCCATAGCGGCTATGGCACTCGGCTTGGCCCAAGGAGCCTATGAACGATCTGTTGACTACGCGAAAACACGGGAGCAGTTTGGTCAGCCCATTGCCAACTTCCAGGCTATCCGCTGGATGCTGGCTGACATGGCCACCGAGATCGATGCCGCCCGACTCATGGTCCACCGCGCTGCCTGGTTGAAAGAACAAGACGAATCGTACACCAAAGAGGCCTCGATGGCGAAGCTCTTCGCCACCGACATAGCAGAGCGGGTCTGTCACCACGCGATTCAGATCCACGGCGGGTACGGCTACGTTCGCGAGTATGAGGTCGAGCGCATGTACCGCGATCAGCGCCTCTGCCAGATTGGTGAGGGGACGAACGAGATTCAACGACTGGTCATTTCGAGAGAGATACTCCGTGACTGAACCCTCCGCTGACGATCCTAGCGTCGGTCTCCGTGCTAAGCAACGCAGCGGCCCTACCCAGGGACTTGGGTGATGGCGACCCCAGGGGCAGACAGCAAAGACAGGACCGTGCACGCGGTCAATGACTTCCAGCTAGAACAGGTTAAGCGTGCCTTGGAGACTTCCAGTTTCTGGACACAGATCGTCTACTTGAGCCATGTCGGTTCAACGAACGACGCAGCAAAGGACCTGGCATCTCAGGGCGCTCCCGCCGGCGCTGTGGTCGTAGCGGAGGAGCAAACAGCGGGCCGCGGTCGTCTCGGTAGACGCTGGATTGCGCCTCCGCGTGCCAACCTGCTCTGCTCGATCTTGTTCCGACCCGACCTTCAGCCCGTACAGCTTCATCGATTGACCATGCTCTGCTCCATGGCAGCGGCTGATGCCGTTGAAAGCCTCACCGACCTGTCGGTAGCCCTCAAGTGGCCCAACGACCTCGTCATCAGGTCTCGGATCCCAAGTACCACATCACCAACCTGGCGCAAACTGGCCGGGGTCCTGAGCGAAGCTGGATTGGTCGATACCGATCTGGCCTTTATTGTCGTCGGTGTCGGCATCAACGTCAACGTGCCCGAAAGCGCCTTGAACGAGCTGGCGCCCAATGCCACCAGCATCCTGGCCGAGACAGGGCATGAGCTCGATCGAGCACAGCTGCTCATCGAGATGCTAGAGGTGACCGAGGAGAGATACAGACGTCTGAGCGGCGGTGAGAACCCGCGCGGGGAGTGGTCCGCACGACTGATCACCTTGGGACATCGAGTGCACGTCACCGCGGCTGGCGATGCGTTTGAGGGCGTCGCTGAGGCGGTGGACGAAAACGGAGCGCTCCTTCTGCGCCCGGAGAACGGCGCTCTGCGAAGGCTCTTGGCGGGAGACGTGACACTCACGCAATCTTGAGCGTCACGGTCAAACCCTAGCCGACTCAACGGCTAGTTGGTCTCGTCGGTCTCCGTCTTAACCTCAGGCTCTGTCCGACGTCCCAGGGATCGCAATGCCGTCCTCACCCTTTTCCAGTCCGCGCGCACGTGCTGTTCACGCTCATCATCGACCTCGTGTCTGCTATAGCGGACCTCAACGAAAGCATCGGTCAATCTGTCCAGTTCCGCCTTCGCACCAGGGATGTTTGGCCCCAGATCCCTATCATACTCATAGGGCGTCTGCGACTGCCCGCGTGGATAGCCCTGCCGCGCTGCCCGCCGCAGGATGCTTAGATAGTAGTAGAGCAGCTTCTCCTTGCGCGACCGAGCGCCCAGGTGGAAGAAACGGAACCGTTCACCATCCACCAGCCCACCGTCTCCATCCCTCCGCCTCTGCAGCAATCGCAGTTGCTTCGGGATGCGATCACCGGCCGCACCGATGAAGTGAGTCAGCCGCCGCCAAAAAGCCCGCAGCGCACGCCTGGCGGCCTGGAACACCTTGACTCGGGCGAGGGACGCGGCTAGCTCCGGCCTATCGCGCAGATAGCTGCGGATAACGTACCACACCACACCCAGCGCGAAAGCCCAGAAGACGACAGACCTCACAATCTGAAACCAGGGGGGCGTCGAGCCACCCGGTGTCGCAGGCTGAAGCTGAGGCGGCGGGCCTGGATCCGAAGCATGGCTGCGAATCTCGCCCCCCAGCAGTCTGGCCAGAGGCGTCAGCAGAAGAAGAAAACCAAGGAGCACCAGCTGGAAGATGACGTTGGCCACGTAGAGGACCGCCTGGACGACGATGGCGACAACGTCGAGCAAAGGCAATGTGTAGGCGGTGGGAAGGAGGAAAGCGACCAGAGCTGCCAAGCCCAGGAAGACAAGCGTGTAGCGGATCCAATGACCAGTGAATCTGCCCGGCAACTCCAGCCCTTCATTGCGCCAGCGCAAGGTAAGCTGGGCAAACTGTATCTGTCCCAGCATGACCAGACCAAGCACGTAGTAGATCAAGACGTTGAGTATGATCCCAGGCACCGCGGGACGGCTCAGATTCAACAGGCTGCCAATCCCGATCCGCGTGAGGCCGGCGATCCACAGGAGCATCACTCCGCCCCAGAAGAAACGACTGACGAGAGCCTCCACGGGAGGCACGTAGTACTTGTCCCTCAGCGGCGGCTCGCCGATGCGCTCCAAATCGTACGTGGTCCGCGTCGACGCGGCCCAAGAGAGGAGAACTAGTGTGAAGCCGTACAGCACCTCGAGATTAAGAATCTGCAAAGGATCTTGGGGCCAGGCACGGATGTCTCGGATCACCTCGGTCCACGGATCGCCAACATAGCTCCCGGCCTTGAGTAACACCAAGAACAAAGCTATCTCGGCAGCGCGGAAGCGGACTAGGTCCCACTCACGCAGCCTCTTGGATCGAACCAAGCGATAGGAGTAGTTCGCTTCGACGGCAGCCACGACGGAACCGACCACCATGAAGGCCCCGTTCCAATCTGGGAAGAACACGCGAATCAGATGCACCAGCGACAGGGCAATGCAGCCCAGCATGCCCCCAACAGCCAAGGGTCTGAACACGTCCTCCACCCAGACGTTCCGACTCAAAGGCCCGCCTCCAGGTCTTGTTCCTTCCAGACGCGATGGACCGAGACGCTCAGCTGATCTGCTCGCCTCCGGAGCTCCTGCGAGGGGTAGGTAGGCTGGACCAACACCAAGGAGACCGCGAATCCAGCTCGCCGCAGATAGACCAGGGTGTCGAGCAGCTCCTCGCTCTCCTGGCCGGCAATGACGGCGAGCGTGGCTCCCCACGATAGCTTAACACTGTCACGCCGCAATAGGTCTGGGAAGTCAGCTCCTTCCACAACCTCGATGCGGGCCAGTACTTCCAGCACATTCATCAGGTGGGCACGTTCAGATCGCGGGGATAGGAAGAAGCGGGTCCGCCTCTCCGAGAGTGGATCCCAGGCCTCGGTCGCCAAACCGACACTCAGTCCTTCCCTCACAATGATGTGATTCGCCATTGAGGCAGCGATCACGATGCCCAACTCCGTTGCCGTGTAGCGCCGGCGCTGCTCGTAGTGTTCACGGCCCAAGTCGAGAAAGATGAGCGTCTCCCGTGCGATAGATGACTCGTGTTGCTTGACCAGGAGGCGACCGGCGCTGGCCGTTGCGGTCCAGTGAATCCGCCGTGGGGAATCACCATACTGGTAGTCCCTAACACCTCTGACCCGAGCCGGATCCTCGAATAGCGCTGTGCGGGCCGGAAGAGCTACCAGAGGTGAGCCGGTGGGCAACCCCAGCTCTTGCAGAGAGACCACGTGCGGGTAGACGATAAAGGGCTCCGCCTCCACCTCCACTTGACGTACACCCGTCAACCCCAGCAGATCGCCCCCGCGCATGCGCAGCGGACCGATAGTGTAGTACCCGCGCTGTCGGCAGTTCAGCGTGTAGGCGAAGGATCGCCGCGCGTGAGAACCCAGGGTTATCACATTCCGAAGAAACGGTGGTGCACTGAGGTTCACAGGCAGCGACTCGTGCACGTGCAGCCAGGGCACAGGCAGCCAGCCGTCGTTGTGTAGGTTCAGCTTCGCCTGTGCCTCGTCGCCGGAGAAAGCGCGGTCAACGAACTGCCGCTCAACGTGCAGTTGCCCCAGCGCCCTTTGGATCCAGACCTGCGAGAGGAAGTAGGCAGCAAAGAAGAGATAGACGATGGTGAAGAAGAAATCAATCCTAAGAATCGCGGCGATGATGAACAGAAGGAGCCAGAATGGAACGAATCTCCGCATCCTACGTGCGCTCTCCAATATCGAGCTCGGTCTCCTCCAAGATCTGACGCAGAACGCCCTCCGACGTTCGCCCGCGCAGCTCGCTCTCCGGCTTCACGATCAGTCGATGGGACAGTGTCACCGACGCCAGGGACTTGACGTCATCGGGAATCGCGTAGTCACGACCATCCAGAGCGGCCAGCGCCTGGGCGGTCTTGTAAAGCGCCAGCGAACCGCGTGGACTGGCCCCCAGTGCCAAGTCTGGATGGTTTCGAGTTGCCTGCACGATGTCGAGCACGTACTGCTCCAAGGACTCGTCGATATGCACGTCGGTCACCGAGTCGTGCAAGGCCAGGATCTCATCACCCCCCACAACTTGGCCGATCGTCTCGATGGGGTGCTCCTTTCTTAGATTGCGGAGAATCTGAATCTCATCCGCAGTCGCAGGGTAGCCCAGCGAGAGGCGCATCAAAAAGCGATCAAGCTGCGCCTCCGGCAGGGGAAACGTCCCCTCGTACTCGATGGGATTCTGGGTAGCAAGCACGAGAAACGGCTCAGGAAGCGGGCGCGTGATGCCCGCCGTCGTCACCTGTCGCTCCTGCATCGCCTCCAGTAACGCAGCCTGCGTGCGCGGGGTGGCGCGGTTGATCTCATCGGTCAGAAGGACATGGACAAAGACCGGTCCGGCGCGGAATTGAAACGACTGGCTCTTCTGATTGAAGACCTCTACGCCGGTAATATCGTTCGGGAGCAGGTCGGGTGTGCATTGAATGCGCTTGAAATCGAGGCCCATACTGGCAGCTATCGCCCTTGCCAACATGGTCTTGCCGGTACCCGGCACGTCCTCGATCAGCACGTGGCCCTGGCAAAGCATCGCCACCATCAGCAGCTCGATCTCTCGTCGCTTACCGACGATGACCGTCTCGACGTTGCGGATGACGCGATCTGCGAATGAGGTTACAGAACTCATGCGTGCTTACTCCTTCAGTGCAGACAGGGGCAACCTGCTATTCACAGGAAAAAAGAGGCCACGGATCAGTGATCCGTCAGATCCGCTGTGCGTCCGCCAGCACCCCCGCCTACAGGTGCCACGCGCACCCTGTGGTCGCCGCCGACCGCTTCCGCAAGCGGCGCCTCTCGCAGCCGTGCCGTTTCCAACCGGTTCAGGGTCCCGTCGGACACGATCGGCTCGGACAGGATGGTCACAGGACACCAGCTTACGGAGTTGGCCTCTCCTCCAACGCGGAGACCAGCATGTCCGCCGCCGAGGCAGGGTCAGTCTTGTCCACGATGAAGCGGGCCAGCGTCGTGCGGCGCACCGCCTCGGCCGAGGCTTCGTCGCCCGCTGTGCCCTCCACATAGGAGCGCCATGTGGCGCGCATCTCGCCCGCAGCCTCCCGCTCCACCACCTCCAGCGCCATGCCCTTCAGAGACTCCAGGTCAAGCCGCTCTGCCAGCTCCCTAGTGATCTCCTCTCGATCGGGCACCCTAGCGACCGTCGCAGGTCGTGGCTCCGCTGCTGCCTCAATGAGCGCACGAGCGTGCTCGTCCCCGCCAGTCTCCAGGATATGGAGAGCCAGCATTCTGCGCACAACATCATCCGGAAGAGAGGAATCCTCTAGCCGTTTTGTCAGCTGCGCCACCTGGCGCGCTTCCTCCTCCGGCGCCAGAGTGCGCCGAGCAACCAACGTGTAGTAAGCCATATTGAAAAGCGACAACTTGCTGGGGAAAGCCTTGACCAACTCCCGCACGATAGGCTGGCGGCGGCGCATCAGCGCTTGGTCAATCTGCGTCTTGCATAGCGCTTGGAACTGATCGTACAGCCACCCCAAGTTCAAGCTCAGATCGCCTCCGCCCTCCCCAGAGAACTGCTTCGCTAAGGTGAACTCGGTGCGAATGAGCGCCTGGAACCCTACGCCGACGGCCAGCACCAGAAGAAAGAGATTTGTTTCGCTGGCATAGAGACGGACGACAGCCAGGACGATAGCCGCCATGGCGCCGTTGAGCACAATCAGGCCCAGACCCCAAGCGGAGACGATGGCATCCGTCGGATAGTCGGCAAACGTGGATGCTAACTCGGCCAAGCCGACGACCACACCCAAGAGGATGACTGCCAGGTACGGAAACATCTCCGTCACCCAGGCCTGAACGCTGGTCAGTTGGCTGGTCGGTGAGGCAGCGGCGAGTAAAGCGGCCAAGCAGAGCAGGAACAGGACCAGCAGAAGCACTCCCAGCACACGCTTCATCGTTCAGCCTCCTAGTAACGATGCAGATCTGGTGATGTCAGGACGCTTGGTAGGCTTGCAGAAGAACGCAGCGCCTCCGGCGATCTGCGTACGGCCAGCGAAGAGCACCTGAACCCAGTGCCCGGGAGGATCCGGCTATTTGGACGACTTGCTCAACGTGGAGCGAATCTCTCCATCCAGCACAACCATGGAAGGATCGGCGCTGCCGGAGGTCGTCAGCACGTGGATGTACCCATCCTTCTCCAGCTTATCGAGCACGTCATAGGTCTCGCTGGGCAGCATAAGGGTCTCCACGGCGATTTGACTGGGCGTCATGGCGCCAGTTCCCTTTAGCGCGTTCATGACTTTCTCTTCCCTTTTGTTCAGACGCAGTCTTATGGGCATCGCTCACCTCCAACACCCATTATACACGCCCCCAACCAGCGGTCAACTGGTCCAGCAGTTGGCAACAGGGATTCTCCGGTGATGAGGCTGCCTTGACCGTGCCCGTGGTTTTCGCGAGAAACCCTCGCTCCGTTGGGAGTAGATGTGACAGCCTTAACGGCCTCAGCGCATCGGGTTTCGAGAGCAATACCATCTGGTCCCTTCGCTCGGGGGAGCTGATGTTGCCTATCTTCTGGAATTGATGTACAATCAATCCGTTATGGACCACCTTTGGACCCCGTGGCGTATGCCTTACCTCCAAGGCGACGACCCTCTGCCAGATGACTGCCTCTTCTGTATAAAACCTGAAGAACCAGACTCGGAAGCGCATATCCTGTGCCGGGATGAGCTGTGCTACGTCATGCTTAATCGCTTCCCTTACAACAACGGCCACCTGATGATCGCACCGTATGCTCACGTGGCGAGCCTGGAAGACCTGGACGCTGACACGGCGCTTGAGCTCATGGCCCTCACGCAGCTAAGTCTGGAGGTCCTTCGCAAAGCCTACGATCCCGAGGGATTCAACGTTGGCGCCAACATCGGGGCAGCGGCCGGCGCGGGAGTCGAGGACCACGTCCACATGCACGTTGTGCCGCGTTGGACAGGCGACACCAACTATATGACCAGCCTGGGCAAGACGCGAGTGATCCCCGAATGGATGCACGAGGTCTACGAGCGCCTGCGCCCCATCTTCGATCAACTGCGCTAGTCGCCGATAACGCTGGCGATCGACGTAGCAGTTCTGTTCACGACACGTTCCCGTTTCCAGGTACGAATCATACACGAATCTCTAGGAGAAAGCACTATGCCCAACACCCCCTCCAACCACCCTGACGACGCTGTCATCGTATCCGCTGTTCGCACGCCCATCGGCAAGTTCAGCGGCACGCTGACGCCCCTATCGGCACCGGAGATAGGAGCCGTAGCCGTTGAGGCCGCCGTCAAGAGAGCCAGTATTGAACCGACTTCCATCGATGAGATTCTGATGGGCAATGTGGTTCAGGCCGGCCAGGGCCAAGCCCCCGCTCGTCAAGCCGGTATCAAAGCCGGGATTCCAGCCAGTGTGGGGGCGACGACCGTCAACAAGATCTGCGGCTCGGGCCTCAAGACAGTGATGCTGGCCGCTGCCATGATCGCCGCTGGGGACGGGGACATCTTCGTCGCCGGCGGGATGGAGAGCATGAACAATGGCCCTTATCTGCTCCGCGACGCCCGATTTGGCTACCGGCTGGGTAACGGCGACGTCGTCGACGCTATGGTCCACGATGGCTTGTGGTGCTCGTTTGAGGACCAACACATGGGCAACGCCGCCGAGTGGATCGCACGGGAGTACGGTTTGACGCGCGAGGAGCTCGACGAGTTTGCTTACCAGAGCCACAGGAAGGCCATTGCCGCTATTGACGAGGGGCGCTTTGAAGATGAGATCGTCCCCGTTCGGATACCGCAGCGCAGGGGCGAGCCGACGCTCTTCGCAGTCGACGAGACGCCGCGCCGTGACACGAGCGTGGAGGCGCTGGCCAGATTGAGGCCCGCCTTCCAGCGCGATGGCATCGTCACAGCTGGCAACTCCCCAGGCATCACAGACGGCGCGGCGGCTACAGTGGTCATGAGTCGTGCCAAAGCCGACGAGCTGGGCATCAAGCCGCTGGCGCGCATCATCGCCTACGATCAAGCTGCCGTCGAGCCGCTGGAGATCTTCACCGCCCCCATCTTTGCCGTCCGTAAGCTCCTGAACAAGACGCATACCTCCGTCGATGACTACGACCTCTTCGAGGTCAACGAGGCCTTTGCCGCCCAGATGCTAGCCGACATGAGGGCGCTGGGTCTGCCCGAGGAAAAGGTCAACGTCAATGGAGGTGCCATTGCCCTTGGCCACCCCATTGGCTGTTCCGGCACCCGAGTGCTAGTCACGCTGATCCACGCGCTCCGACAGCGCGGGCTCACACGGGGCCTGACCACCCTTTGTCTCGGTGGAGGCGAGGCGGTGGCCATGGCCATCGAGCTAGACTAACCCGCACCACGCAACACGGGCCGGGATCCTGTGCTTCGTGCTGCGTCTTCCGTTTCCCCAGCATCCAGTCAGAAGGGAGATAGTGTATGGACATCCAACAGATCGCCGTCATCGGGGCCGGGACCATGGGCCACGGCATCGCGCAAGTCTGCGCCACATCAGGCTACCCGGTCACGCTGATCGACATCGACGCAGAACAGCTGCAGCGAGCACTGAGCTCCATCGAGAAATCCGTCGGTAAGCTCCACAGCAAGGGACGCTTGACCGGTGACCAACGTGACGAGGCGCTGAAGAACGTGACGACAGCCACCGAGCTGCCAGCTGCAGCTGCGGCCGATTTCGTCGTCGAGGCCGTGGTGGAGAACGTGGCCGTGAAGCGAAAGATCTTCGCGCAGCTTGACGAACTGACGGACCCACAGGTGATCTTGGCCAGCAACACGTCGTCGATCTCACTGACGGAGCTTGGAGCCGCCACCGGTCGAGCTGACCAGGTCGTCGGTATGCACTTCATGAACCCGGTGCCGCTGATGAAGCTCGTCGAGGTGATCCGCGGGATCGACACGTCCGACGAGACAACCGAGGCAACCGTCACGCTGGCGGAGCAGTTGGGCAAGACACCGGTCGAAGCGGAGGATTACCCAGGCTTCATCTCCAACCGCATCCTCTGTCCCATGCTCAACGAGGCTGCCTACGCGCTTATGGAGGGCGTCGGTACCAGGGAAGCCATCGACACCGTGATGAAGCTAGGCATGAATCACCCCATGGGTCCGCTGGAGCTGGCGGACCTGATTGGGCTGGACATTCTACTGAACGTTATGGAGGTGCTCCACGCCGGGCTAGGCGACGACAAGTACCGTCCCTGCCCTCTGCTGAAGCGGATGGTCGCAGCCGGACACCTGGGGCGCAAGACGGGCAAGGGCTTCTACGACTACGAGTAGCATCACTCGTTCCCCGTTTGGAGCAGGTCGTCGCACCAGCGAGCTGTTGACGGCCTGCTCCACCGCCATGCGAGACGCTCACGGCGGCGAGGGAGTAGCTCACCATGTCCCATCTAACGGACCAAGCATATCTCCGCACGGAGCAGTATCGGGATGCGTCTAACCTCAATGCCCGAACCTCCATCCATCAGCGCTTCAGCACAAACGACTACAACTGGCAGCTCTGGGTTTTCGATCACATCGACCTCCCAGCGTGCTCGCGCATTCTCGATGTGGGATGTGGGCCCGCGGATCTCTGGTTGGAGAACGAGGAACGAATACCGCCTAACTGGACGATCCTACTATCTGATTTGTCCCTCGGTATGGTCCAGAAAGCTCGGCACAACCTGAGGAACGGTTCCCAGTCGTTCCGATACTGCATTCTCGACGCTCAGGCGATTCCTTTCCCAGACAACAGCTTTGATGCCGTCATCGCCAACCACATGCTCTACCACGTGCCAGAGCGCGATGCAGTGCTACACGAATTCCATCGCGTGTTACGGTCAGATGGCTATCTGTACGCAGCAACGAACGGATGCGGTCACCTGCAAGAACTCCGAGACCTCGTCTCTAGATTCTACCCTGACGCGAAGACGGCGAATGTGGCGGAGAACTTCGGTCTCGAAAACGGCAGCGCACAGCTTTCGCACCACTTCTCTGACGTCACGTGCCACCGACAGGAAAACGCACTGGTTGTCACCGAGGCCGAGCCCCTCATTGCATACGGCTTGTCGATGATGTGTCAGACAGCCCGGAGGGAGCATGCGGAAGCGTTTTCGTGTTTAATACACGAAAAGATCGCCGCACAGGGCGCCATCCACGTTCGGAAGGACGCTGGCATGTTCGTGGCCAGGAAGGCATGAAGTCAGGCTCTTGATGGCCGTCTACCGAGCACTGGGAGACGAGATGGTAAGCCATCGCATCAGCAGATCCTTGGTGACAGAGAAACCGGAAAGGACCACAAGAAGATGAACTTGCGACCGCTGGGATCGACCGAACTGCTCGTCTCCCCGATCGGACTGGGCCTGGCTGCCCTCGGGCGACCTGGCTACATCAACTTGGAGCATGGCGCTGACGTCGGTGACGCCCATGACGTCGCGGCGCTGGAGGCTCACGCGCACCAGGTCCTCAACGAAGCCTACGAGGCTGGCGTGCGATATTTCGACGCAGCCCGATCCTACGGACGAGCCGAGCAGTTCCTTAGCAACTGGCTTCGTGCGCACGATCTAGGACCAGAGGATGTGGCTGTGGGCTCCAAGTGGGGCTACACGTATACCGCTGACTGGCAAGTCGACGCCGAGGTCCATGAGGTGAAAGAACACTCACTGCAGGTGCTCCACAGACAGTGGAGCGAGAGCCAAGCTAACTTGGGCCAACACCTCGATCTCTACCAGATCCACTCGGCAACGGTGAAGAGCGGCGTCTTGAAGAACGAGCCCGTTCTCGACGAGCTGTCACGACTGAAGGCCGAGGGCACGGCCATCGGGCTTACCGTCAGCGGTCCTCGACAGCACGAGGTCATTGAGCTCGCAATCGACGTCGCACCCGGCGGCAAACGCCTCTTCGACACCGTACAGGTGACGTGGAATCTACTGGAGCGATCGGCGGGTCCAGCACTGGCGAGGGCAAGTGAGGTCGGCATGGGTGTCATCGTGAAGGAGGCCGTAGCAAACGGTCGTCTCACAACCAAGAATGACGACCCTGCGTTTGCAGAGCAGATGGAGCTTCTGACAGAGGAGGCCAGACGGCTGCAGACTACGGTCGATGCGTTGGCATTAGCGGCTGTCCTGGCCCAGCCCTGGGTCACCATCGCCCTGAGCGGGGCCGCCAAAGCGGAGCATCTGCGGTCGAACGTGAAAGCGCTGCATGTGGCGTGGGATGAGCAAGCCGCATCACAGCTGCAGGGCCTCACGGAAGCGCCAGACGTGTACTGGGAGACACGGAGCAACCTACCGTGGAACTGAGATAGGGAGGCAAGATGCCTGCCAGTACCGTGATCAGTGTAGCCGTGGTCCATGCGCCACCTCTGGCAGCGGTACTGGGAAAACTGCATCGAGGTTTCCAGCCTCGCCCCCGAGGCGCTGGGCAACGCTGCACGAGAGGCCGAGGTCATGCTCGCCATCGGCATCACCGCGCGCGACGGTGAGTTCATCCACGGTATGCACTTGCACATTTCTAGAGACATGGTATAGTGTGTTCAGATAACCCTGCTGTGTTCGTGACAGCCGACTGCGTTTTGAGCCAACACCTATCAGATAGGGAGCTGTAGTCTTCCTAGGGAACTAGGGAGCAGGCACCCACTTACGAGCAGAGGCTCAACACACATACGGCGCACGGCATGGCGGGGTTAGCCTTATCAGCGCCACCAAACGGTGGTGCTTTTTGTGTAGTTGATCTCATCTGATTGACGTCGCTCGCTTTCCGTGCTATTCTCTGCTTCGGTCCATCTCCGTGACAGGTCGCAATAACCAGCGCGAGGTACGCCATGCTCCGAGAACGAGTCTCAGACAACATCTACGTTTTCACCAGCGACCTCTATGCTCAGGTCACTGCCGGAGCTATCGTCACGCCCGAGGGCACGGTACTTGTGGACAGCCTCCCCTTTCCCAGTGAGACGCGAGAGATGGCATCCTTCATTCCTCGGGTCTCTCCAGAGGGCGTGCGATACGTCATCCTCACCCACTACCATGCTGACCATGCCTATGGCAGCTATCTCTTCCCCGAGGCCGACCTCATCTCCCATCAACTCTGCCGGCGACTACTACAAGAACGGGGTTATCCAGCGCTGCAGGAGGCCAAGGCTCAAGAACCACTTCTGGAGGATGTTGAGCTACGCCTTCCCGACGTGACGTTTGAGGGCCAAGAGATGGCGCTGCAGCTCGACAAGCAGTTGATTCAGTTGATCTGGGCTCCCGGTCACACCAGGGACCTCGTCATGGTCTATGTCGAACAGGACAAAGTGCTGTTCGCCTCTGACACCATGATGCCGGTCCCCTCTATCGTGGATGGTAACCTGGCCCCTTTCCGACGCTCGCTGGAGCGGATCAAGGAGTTGGAGATCGACAACCTCGTGCAGGGTCATGGCGAAGTCGTCCTCGTTGGGGAAGTCAGTCAAGCCGTCCGGGCCAGCCTGGAATACCTAGACAGTATCGAAAAGAAAGTCAGCGATGCCATTCAGAGCGGCAATGGTAAGGATGCCTTGCGCGAGGACAGCATCGAATCTACGGGTCTCTCCCGTCTGCCGCTTCACGGCCAAGTGCAGCAGATCCACACAGCGAACCTGCTGACCCTTTACGAGCGCAGGGCAGACGCTTGAGTGCGCAACAGACCTGTCGAACTCCGGTCGTCACCACATTGCGTCCGGGCTTGACATCTTCACGCTCTGTGGCATAATCCGGTTTGGCTAGTAGAGGCGATGATGGAGACGAGTAAGTACAGAGACACCGCCCAAGCGAGCCCGGGATCGGTGAGAGCCGGGCGCGGCAGCTGTGCCCAAAATCCCTCCGGAGCCGCTGACTGAACGGCTGAAGGCCTTAGAATCAGATCAAGTAAGTCCAGCCGGGCTCGTCACCCGTTATCCCAAGACGCGGCGATGGTCGTCGCCGACTGAGCGGCCCTTTGCGGGGCAAGTAGGGTGGTACCGCGGGAGCATGTGACTCTCGTCCCTTTTCGGGGCGGGGGTCTTTTGTTTTTTGAGGATCTCATGGAAATCGCAATTCGACGGGCAATGGAGGTGGATCTGCCCGAGATGCTCCGCCTGTGGGGGGGGAGATGATGGACTTCCACACCCGTTGGGCTGTTGCGATCACTCCGCTATCCTCTAGGTCCACCTAGGGGCTCGAGTGAGCCAAGAATTGCCTGTCCTTTATCTGTACTTATCGAATAGACGTGACGACTGGTAGGAGGGACCATGTTTGAACCTGTACCCAACCCCGTTGACTTCGTCGCCAAGGAGCAGGAGATCCTGGCTTTCTGGGAGGAAATTGACGCCTTCCAGAAGCTGGTCGAGCTCCGCAAGGACGCTCCTCGCTGGTCCTTTATCGACGGACCGATCACGGCCAACAACCCGATGGGTGTGCATCATGGGTGGGGCCGTACGTACAAGGACCTCTATCACCGCTACTGGGCGATGCGCGGACACCGGACCCGCTACCAGAACGGCTTCGACTGCCAGGGTTTATGGGTCGAGGTCGAGGTGGAGAAGGAAAAAGGCTTCGAGTCCAAGCGGGACATTGAGGCGTACGGCATTGATCGCTTCGTGCGCGACTGCAAGGAGCGCGTCCTCCGCTATGCCGCGGTGCAGACCGAGCAGTCGATCCGCCTGGGCTATTGGATGGATTGGAACGACACCGATCGACTCCGCTGGCTGGCTGAACAGATGGAGGAGAATCCGGAGAAAGAGATCACCGTGGACGGCCCCCAGGGGCCGGTGACGGACACGGTTGAGAACATCGTCGGACGCCTGGGCTTGCCAGAGCTGGGCGGCTCCTACTTCACGTTCTCCAACGAGAACAATTACATGATCTGGTCCATGCTGAAGCGGTGCTGGGAGAACGGCTGGATCTATAAGGGTACGGACGTCATGCCCTGGTGCCCACGCTGCGCTACTGGGATCAGTCAACACGAAATTGTGACCGAGGGCTATCGAGAGCTCACCCACACCAGCGTCACCGTCCGTTTCCCGTTGCGCGGGAGAGAGAACGAGAGCCTCCTGGTGTGGACCACGACGCCGTGGACCCTGACCAGCAACGTCGCTGCCGCTGTTGGACCAGATCTTAACTACGTCAAAGTACGCCAGGCCGATCAGATCCTCTATCTGTCGAAGGGAGCGCTGCCGATCCTGGAGGGCAGCTACGAAGTCCTGGAGGAAATGAAGGGGATCGAGCTCGCCGGCCTAACCTACGAGGGCCCCTTTGACGAACTCGAGGCCCAGCAAAACATGGGTGGCCCGCAAGCTCACCAGGTGATCCTTTGGGAGGATGTCGGCGAGGAAGAGGGTACAGGCATCGTGCATATCGCGCCAGGATGCGGTGCCGAGGACTTCGAGTTGGGCCAGGAGCACGGGTTCCCCGCCATCGCGCCGCTGAACGAAGAAGGGACATTCCTCGCGGGCTTTGGTGACCTCACGGGGACGGACGTCTCGGAAAGCGCATCGCGGGTCTTTGCGAGCCTGCGTGAAAAGGGGCTATTGTACAAGGTCGAAGACTACACACACCGCTATCCCGTCTGTTGGCGGTGTAGCACGGAGCTGGTCTTCCGGCTGGTCGATGAGTGGTTCATCTCCATGGACGAGCTGCGCCACGACATGATGGACATCACCAAGCAGATTCGCTGGATCCCATCCTTTGGTCTGGATCGAGAGCTCGACTGGCTGCGCAATATGCACGATTGGATGATCAGCAAGAAGCGATATTGGGGTCTCGCGTTGCCCATCTGGGAGTGCAAGTCCTGTGGCCACTTCGAGGTCATCGGTGATGAGCGCGAGCTTGAAGCTCGTGCAGTGGCTGGCTGGGAGGCTTTTGAGGGTCACACGCCCCACAAACCGTGGATTGACCAGGTGCGCATCAAGTGCCCGGAGTGCGGCGAGGAGGTCAACCGCATCCCGGACGTAGGCAATCCATGGCTCGATGCGGGCATCGTTAGCTTCAGCACGCTGCGCTACCGCACCGATCGCGACTACTGGCGCAACTGGTACCCAGCCGACTGGATCAGCGAGTCATTCCCTGGTCAATTCCGCAACTGGTTCTACAGCCTGCTAGCGATGGCCACGGTCATCGAGAACTCGCCCCCGTTTGAGACGTGCTTCTCCTACGCGCTCCTCCTTGCCGAGGATGGCCGAGAGATGCATAAGTCCTGGGGCAACGCCATCGACTTCAACGAGGCGGCGGACGAAATGGGCGTCGACGTGATGCGCTGGCTCTACTGTGCGCACAAGCCGGAGAAAAACCTCCTCTTTGGCTACAATAGAGCCGACGAAGTGCGCCGACAGTTTCTGATCCCCCTGTGGAACGTGTACGACTTCTTCGTGACCTATGCCAATATCGATGAGTGGCGGCCGAGCACCCCTTGGAACGAGGTGCAACCAGAGCAGCCGATCCTTCTGGACCGCTGGATCCTGGTAAGGCTGAGTCAGCTCGTGGCCAAAGCCACTGATCGCCTAGAGAACTACGACGCCTACACCACGACGATGGCGGTAGAGGCATTCCTTGATGACTTGTCCAACTGGTACGTCCGGCGCAGCCGCCGCCGCTTCTGGAAAAGCGAGCGGGATGCCGAGAAGGACGCGGCCTACGTCACGCTCTATCACGTCCTGACCACCTTGTCTCGGGTCTTGGCTCCCATGTTGCCCTTTGTCCCCGAGATGATGTACCAGAACCTGGTCCGCTCCCACGACGAGGAGGCGCCTGAGAGCGTCCATCATACGAGATGGCCGGAGGCCCGCTTGGAGACGGTGGATGAGGAACTTCTCACTCAGATGGCCCTGGCTCGGGAGATCGTCACACAGGGCCATTCGGCCCGCAACAGCCAGGGCATCAAGCTGCGCCAGCCACTGGCCCAGGCCCTGGTCCACCTGGAGGCCGGCACGCAGCTTGGCGACGAGCTTATCCGGCTTGTACAAGATGAGCTCAACGTCAAAGAGGTGGTCTTCGCTGATGACGTGACCGATCTGATCTCCTATCGCCTCTTGCCCGACAGCCAGAAGCTAGGGCCTCGCTTCCGAGATCAGTTCCCGGCTGTGAAGGAAGCTCTAGAGTCGCTCGACGATCCCGAACAGGCGCAGCGCCGCCTTGAGGCGCACCTTCCCCTCAGATTGCAGGTCGCTCAAGAGACAATCGAGCTGGCGCCCGATGAGGTTTTGGTCCGCGAGGAACCGCGCGAGGGGCTGGCCGTGGCTTCGGAACACGGCGTGACCGTGGCCATCGATGTTAAGGTCACCGAGGAGCTGCTGGCCGAGGGATTGGCTCGGGATGTCGTCCGACGCATCCAAAGCCTGCGCAAGGAAGCAGACTTCGATCTTGACGATCGGATCATCACGACGTACCGGGCCGAACAAGGTCTGGCGGAGGCGATCGAGGCGTGGCACGACTACATTGCAGCCGAGACCTTGAGCGTCGAACTGAAGGAAGCACCGCCCGAGTCGGACAGGGCAAGCATCACCAGCACAGATCAAGTTGAGGGCTATGAGCTCGAACTGGGCGTGCGCAAAGCATAGGGGTGCCCGCGCACGCACCCGCCCTCCTTGCCAAGTGAGGCTGGCTGAAGTAGAATAGCACATCTGAGGGCGCAATCGGTTTCGGCTCAGCGGGGCTTACTCGCGTGGCCCCACACAGTATGGATGGGGTAGCATCTACCACGGTCTGACATCATGCCGTGTTTCGAGCTCATAAGAGGGTGATAAGCAGATGGAAGGAGGCAACCATGCCTTTCTCATACGAAAGAGCTAGACGTGAGCTACTTGAAGAGAAGAAGGAGCTGCAAGAACAGCTTGAGCAGCTCGAAAACGACGAGTACGAGGGCGTTGGCTATGGAAACCACATGGCAGACGATGGCACAGAGGCCTTTGAGCAAACCGTCGATGTGGGTTTCCGGCGTCGCGTTGACCTCTCCCTGGAGCGCGTGAACCACGCGCTCCGAAAACTCGAGAATGGAACCTATGGCATCTGCGAGGACTGCGGCGGGCGAATCGACCGGGCTCGCCTAGAGGCGCTGCCGCAAGCAGTCTATTGCCTCGAATGCCAAGCCGCGCATGAGTACAGGGCACTTCCTCGTTGAAGGATAGGATCCGAGACTTCCTGATCATACCTTTGGTGGCAGCGATAACCATCATCGCCGATCAAGTCACCAAGCACCTTGTCACAACAAGCCTGAGACTAGGCGAGTCCCTGGAACTGACCCCGCGGCTGGGCTCCCTCCTTCGAGTCACGTACGTCACAAACTCTGGCGCCGCTTTTGGGCTCTTCCCCAATTGGAGCCAAGTCTTCATCATCGTTGCTATCATCGTCATCGCCGTGCTAATTTGGTACTACCTCCAATTGTCAGGGGGACACTGGCTCGTACAGCTAGCTCTGGGGCTCCAGCTGGGGGGCGCCATCGGCAACCTCATCGATAGGCTCCGCTTCGCGGGCCACGTCATCGACTTCATCGATCTCAACTTCTGGCCGCTGCGCGCCTGGCCTGTTTTCAACATTGCTGACAGCTCGATCGTCGTAGGGGTCAGTATGCTGACGCTGCTGATGATCTGGGATGAGTGGCAGGAGGAAGGAGCGAGGAGACAGCTGGCGACGGCCCCGGATGAATAAGGCGGAAAGCTCTCCAGAATCAGAAGCCACGGTCGTCTCCTTCGTCGTTGAAGACGGCAACAAGCGGCTCGACAAGGTGGTCCGCGATCGCGTGACCAGCCTGAGCCGTACTCAGGGGCAGCGGCTAATCGAAGCTGGAAAGGTGACGGTTGACGGTCACCCACGTAAGTCAGCTTACCGCGTTGAGTCCGGAGATCGTGTCACCGTCCAGGTGCCTCCCCCGGAAGCGAAGAGCCCGTCCCAAATTGTTCGCCCAGAGTCGCTCCCCCTAGACATCATCTACGAGGACGATTACCTGCTCGTCCTCAACAAGCCACCGGGGATGGTCGTTCATCCAGCTCCCGGACACCCCGACGGCACGCTGGTCAATGCCCTGTTGGCTCATCATCGTCCCATCGCCGAGGTTGGACGGCGAGACCGAGCCGGCATCGTCCACCGACTCGACAAGGAGACATCGGGAGCGCTCGTTGTGGCCAAGCAGGAAGCAACACTGAAGGCCCTGCAAGAGCAGTTCAGGAATCGCGAAGTCGAGAAGACGTATCTGGGACTGGTGCACGATCGGATCGAGCCGCCGGAGGGCATCATCGAGGTTCCCATTGGGCGCCACCCCAGACATCGGCAGAGGATGACGGCCCTGGCCGAGGGCAAGTATGCCCGCACCAGATATCATGCGGTGGAGTTCTTTCAGAAGTACACGCTACTTGAACTCCACCCCTACACTGGCCGGACACATCAGATACGCGTGCACCTGGCCTGGTTGGGGTATCCTGTGGTTGGAGATGCTGTCTACGGCCACCGCGACCAACAGCTTCTCAACGATCGGCACTTTCTCCACGCTCATCAACTCGGCTTCGTCCATCCGGTTAGTGAGGAGAAACTTGTCTTCCAAGCCCCCCTTCCAGCGGAACTGGAAGACATACTTGACCAACTGCGCCTATCCGCGCCTCGAAATCACGTCCGATATTCTGTATCATCCGATTGACAGGAGGGTTGATGCCCACACAAGAGATCACCGTTGCCACCGTGCAGATGAAGCCCAAGCTTGGTGAGATGGAAGAGAATCTGGTTAAGATGCGCGAATTCATCGACCGTATCGCCACTGAACAGCCCGTGGATCTGATCGTCTTCCCTGAGCTAGTCACAACAGGCTACGAACTCGGCCCCCGCTTCCCCCAGCTGGCGCAGAGGGTCCCTGGCGCGACCGTCAACCTGATCGCCCAGCGTGCCAGCGAGCTTGGCATCCACGTCGCATTTGGAATGGTCACCAAGAAGGAGAAAGTCGAAAGCGTCCTCTACAACACCGCTGTCATGGTCGGCCCTGACGGGGATGTCCTTCACGAGCACCAGAAGATCCACTTGCGGGGCGAGGAACAGATGCTCTTCCGCTCTGGCTACCGCATCCGGGAGTGCGAGACCTCCCTGGGCACAGACGGACTGACCGTTGGCATGATGGTTGGATGGGATCTAGCCTTCCCAGAGACGGCACGCAGCCTAGTTATGCGCGGCTCGGAGCTCCTGCTTGTCCTTGCTAACTGGGAGGAGCCCCACGCCGACGAGTATCGTGTCTACCTGCGGGCACGCGCCTATGAGAATGCCGTATTCGTGGCCTCTGCAAATCGGGTCGGTGAGGAACCGTCGTATACCTTCTTCGGTCAGAGCGCCATCGTCGATCCCTACGGTCAGTTTTACGCCAGCGTCGACGAGCCCACCGAGGGTTACGCCGTGGCTACGCTGGACCTGAACAGAATGCGCCGCCGTCGTGACGAGACACAACTGCTCCAGTGTCGCCATCCAGGTACATATCGAGACGTCTCGCGGAAGTACTAGCCTAGGGCAGAAATGGCCGCTCGCTCATCGATAGCTGTGAGTCCGATCTCACCCCGGGCCGCAAGAGCCCGTAGTGGCACGCCTGAGCGACGCAGAGACAAAGAGCCGGGGCTCTTCCTTGGTGAGCCTCATCACCTCGAAGACGAGGGTCCCCTAAGAATCTCAGACTGGACAACCGCATGGAATTAGCCAATCAGATTGAACACCTCCTGCGCAGCCGCCGCGCCTCCGGCTTGCCTGAGCACTTCGTCCTGCCCCACTACGGCGGCTACTCTATCGCTAACCTTGCTCCCACGGTGGCCCGGGTGCTTGATGTCCCGCTGGAAGACGCAGCTCCAGCCCTACCCGAACACCTGTGGAGTGATCTGATCGAGGATGTGAAGTGCGTCGTGCTGGTCATCGTCGACGCTCTCGGTTACCGGCAACTCCGGCACTATCTAGCTGCCGAGACCTCCATCTTCAGCCGACTCGCTTTGGAGGGACATCTGGTTCCCATTACCTCTGTCTTCCCCTCGACTACCGTCACAGCATTGACCTCGATCTGGACCGGCCGCCCTCCCCTGGGCCACGGGTTTCTGGGTACGAAGTTGCTGCTCCCGGAGTTAGGTGTCTTGGCTAACCTGCTGAAGATGGCGCCCGCCGTCTATTCTGGCGGCGGTCGGCTGGAGGACTGGGGCTGGGATCCGGAGAGCTTCGTGACCGCGCCCACGTTGGCCGGGCAGCTGAGAGCGGGCGGTGTAGATGTCGTGGCCCATACCCGGCTATCCTTCATGGGCAGCACCCTGACCCAGATTTTCATGCGTGGTATGGACAAGATCCGTGGCTACGTCGGACTGAGCGACTTGTGGGTGGATCTACGCCGGACCCTGACTGAGAGAGAGCCTAACCAGCGGCTATTTGTCGACGTCTACTGGGGTGGCATCGACAACGTGGGGCACGTCTATGGTCCACACGGCGCATACCTGCCAGCGGCGCTGCGCCACCTGGCCCGCTCCTTCGAGGAAGACTTCCTGGCCCAGTTGCCGAACGAAGCGCGAGAGGGCACGCTACTGATCGTCACAGCCGACCATGGACAGATCGCCACACCCCCGGAGCACGTGGTGCACCTACCCGAGCACCCAGCGCTGCAGGAGACACTGCTTCTTCCGCCCGCCGGCGAATCCCGTGCAGCCTACCTGTACGCCCAGCCTGGGCAGCAAGATGCTCTCCAAGGATACGTCAACGAACATCTAATAGACGACTTCGCACTACAGCCGACGGAGCAGGCCCTGGAGACGGGGCTCTTCGGCCCGCCCGAAGCCTCAGCCCCTCAATGGCGAGCCCGTCTGGGAGATGTGCTGCTGATCGCCAAACACAACAGCCGACTGAGCAGACGGGCCAGGAAGAAGGAGGCCGGCACCCAGCTGCACGGGCACCACGGCAGCCTGACGCCCGAGGAGATGCTGGTGCCACTCTTGATGGCGCGGCTAGATAGGCTCTAGGAGAGAGGCCATGATTGACGAGAAGCGGTCCGTCGACCTGTTTGGCGAGCACTATCTGAGTATCTCGGGCACGCCCTAGCCTCGGAACGAACCGAAAGAGGTCCAGATCAGATCGTCGAAAGGCTGGGACTGACGCCAAGGAGCTCACTCTTGGATCTCTGCTGCGGTCACGGTCGTCACGCCGTTGCTCTGGCTGAGAGAGGCTATCGGGTCAGCGGTGATCACCGCTGGCGGTTGAGCAAGCTCTGGGCCAGCTCATGCAGCGCTCGCTCGCCGGGCTCACTTAGATTGGCATCCTCCAGAGCGCTCAACGCTCGGGTGTAGTGCTTCCGAGCTAGCTGCTCGGTGTGCTCTCGACTCCCGACCTCCTCCAGTAGACGCGTCGCTTTCCGGACGTCTGCTGTGGAGAGCGTCTCTTGGGCCAGCAGAGAGCGTAGCTCAGCGCTCTGCTCTAGGCCGTACAGGATGGGCAGCGTCTTCTTTCGCCGTGCGATATCCGCCCCTACTGGCTTGCCGGTGACTCCGGCATCACCCCAGATCCCCAACACGTCGTCCTGCATCTGAAACGCCAGTCCAGAGTGATGACCAAAAGCGCGCAAGCACCGTCGCTCACCGCCGTGCGCGCCGCCTATCAGAGCACCGAGCTCGCCAGAACAGGCCATCAGGGCTGCTGTCTTCCCCTCAATCATCGCCACGTATTCGTCGATCGCTATCCGGTCGCGGCGCTCGAAGCCGATGTCCAGATACTGCCCGGCAGTGAGGGCCACACAGGTCTCGTTCAGGAGTCTTGCGGCGCGCACCACTATCGGCGAAGGGACATCGCGTTCCTGCAATCTTAGCAGGGCCAATTGCGACACAGAGAACAGCGTGTCTCCCACATTGATGGCCTGAGCCTGCCCCCAGATCGACCAGACTGTAGGGCGGCCCCGGCGCCTCTCGTCTCCATCCTCAATGTCATCGTGGATCAGGGTGAAGTTATGTAGGAGTTCAACAGCAGCCGCAGCCGGAAGGGCCTCTTTCCAGGCCCCGCCGCACCCTGTGCAAGCCAACAAGCATAGCAGAGGCCGTATGCGCTTCCCGGACCGGGCATCGCTGGGTTGTAGCGAGGCATCAACCCAGCCGAGATGATAACGCACCATATCGAACAGCTCACCTCGACCTGGATCGTGAGCTTGAACCGCCCTCTGCATCTCGCGCTCAATGGATGGAAGATAGCGACTGGAGACCAGTTCGAACGCCTCCATACCTGAGGTGCTTTCCAGTTCAGAGACCACGGTCACGTGCCTCCCCTGAGCTTATCCTCCGCTCATCGGTGGCCCTTGGTGTAGTCTCACGTACAATGGTCGCCTTCTGCAGCGCCGTGATGTCCGCCACCCCAGCGGCGAACATAGCCGTCCGCAGTTGATCGACCAAGACCTGGATCAGGTCCACCACGGCCGGAAGCGAGTCGCTGGCTGCCTGAAGGAACGGGCTGGCCACCCCGCAGGCGACCGCGCCCAGCGCGATCGCTTTGGCGATCTGAATGCCATCCCGAATTCCGCCACTGGCCACGATAGGAATCGAGGGTGCTCCCCGCCGCGCCATCTGGAGGCTCTCCGCAGTGGGTATCCCCCAATCGACAAAAGCGGCCGCCACCGCGCGCTGGCGGTCCGTCACGGCGCGATGCATCTCCACCTCGCTCCACGAGCTCCCTCCTGCTCCGGCCACGTCGATGGCAGCTACCCCGGCCTCAGCCAGCTTGCGCGCGACCTCCTCGGAGATGCCGCATCCAACCTCCTTGACCATCACCGGTGCCTCCAGCGCCGCACAGATCGTTTCGATCTTCGACAACAGGTGACTGAACCGCGTGTTCCCCTCCCGCTGAAGTGCCTCTTGCAGGGGGTTAAGATGCAGCACAAGGGCGTCTGCCTCAACCATCTCCACAGCCCGGCGGCATTCTTCCAGCCCATAGCCGTAGTTCAGCTGTACCGCACCAAGGTTAGCCAGTAGCAAAGCATCGGGCGCTATGTGGCGCACACGATACGTGTCTACCAGCGAATCATCCTCGATCGCCGCACGCTGTGAGCCCAAGCCCATAGCAATCCCCGCATGCTGCGCTGCCTCAGCGAGGCGACAGTTGATGACACGAGCTGCGGTAGTTCCCCCGGTCATAGCGGAGATAATGAGCGGTGCGGCCAACGGCTTGCCCAACAGTCTCGTCGACGTATCGACGGCGTCAAAATCTATACCGGGAAGTGCTCGGGGGAGAAGGCGATACCGCTCAAGCCCCGTTGAGACACGCTTGAACCCAACGTTCTCCTCTAGGTTAATACGGATATGATCCGACTTGCGCTGTTGGTGCATGGCGTCTCTACGCGTAACTCGGGCGGGGCTTCCGTGTTGTCATGATCGGTATGATACACGCAGCATGTTGGCTTGTCAACCATACACGAGCGTTTGACAAACATCAGGCTCTGTGTAGAATAAGGCGACACGGACGCCGATCCAGAATCACAAAGGAGGTATCTCAATGGCCAGCACACTGGAGGAGATTCAGAGCATCATCGTCGACCTATTAGGGGTGAAACCAGAAGAAGTCAAGCACGATGCGCATTTCCGCGAAGACTTAGGCGCCGACTCCCTTGACCTCGTCGAGCTCATCATGGAGTTTGAGGACAGATTCGGCGGGACCATCTCCGATGAGGAAGCACAGCAGATAGAGACCGTGGGCCAAGCTGTCGACTACGTTGAACAGCGCATGAAGAACGAATAATGCGTGCTCCGACCCGCCAGCGGGAACCCTCTCACCATTGAGGGGCAATGAGCATCCTGTCCCGAACTAGATCAACTGTAGACCAGCCTAATGGCCATCGGCGTAGGCCGATGGCCTTTTGATGAACCTCTGCTGAACCTCTGCCAGGAAAAGCCAGCTGAGAGACGCTCAAGGGATACCCCGATTGGTAGCTTATTTCGTGGATCTGAGCTATAATACGGGCCGCGACGTTATCAGCCGGTGCCTGAATGCAACAGGGCGCAACCTCAGGTGACGTATGCGAACATAGCGGCAAATAGATGCCAAGGAATGAAGAGCTCATGAAGCATCTCCGATGGATCCTACTACTGATGCTGGCGGCAGGCCTTCTTGTAGGCACAACGGCCCACGCCCAAGCGCAAACGCTCCGCTGGGATCGGTTCGACGTGCGCATCACCGTCCTGGGGAACGGCGACTTCGTCGTGGAAGAGACTCAGGAGATTACGTTCACCAGCGGGCAGTTCCACTTCGGATACCGCAACATACCCATGGACCGGCTGGAGAGCATCACGGATGTCACCGTATGGGAGGGAGACCGCCAGTACGAGCGAGGATTTGGCGATAGCTACACCTACCAGACATCTGTAGATGACGGGGACTTCCAGATCAAGTGGTACTTCCCCTATACGTCGAACGCCTCTCACACGTTCGTGCTTCGCTATACCGTCAAAGGTGGCCTGAGATACTATGACGACGGAGACCAGTTGTACTGGAAAGCAGTCTACGCCGATCGTGACTTCCCAGTGTACGACTCGACCGTGACGGTCAGACTTCCCAACGGTGCCACGGCAGAACCGGTGGCTGCCTACGGCACCGAGGCCTCGGTGCAGGGCAGCGGAACAGACACGGTTGTCTTTCGGGCCGAGGAGACCATCGAAGCCGGGCAGGAATTCGAGGTACGGGTGCAGTTCCCGCACGGCGTTGTGCAAGGGTCCAAGGCCAGCTGGCAGGAAGCCTACGATCGCAGAGCAGCCTGGGAGGAGGGCCCGCAGGATATCGCTAATCTTGGCCTGGGCGCACTGGGTGCAATACTCCTCATCGGTGGTCCGCTGGCCCTTCTCCTGCTCTGGTACCTGCGGGGGCGCGATCCCGAGGTTTCGCTTCCGGCCGAGTATCTTGCGGAGCCTCCCTCCGACGACCCGCCGGGCGTTGTGGGCACCCTCGTGGATGAAAAAGCGGACATGCAGGACATCATCGCTACGTTGGTCGATCTCGCGCGCCGGGGCTATCTGAAGATCGAGGAGGAGCGCGAGCGAGGCTTCTTCAAGGCCGCCAATTTTGATTTCAGCTTCCGTCGCACCAGCAAGCCAGCTGGGGATCTTCTGCCCTATGAGCTGAAGCTCCTGAAAGCTGTCTTCGGGGGGCGCACCTCTCGAAGCATGTCCGACTTGCGCAACAAGTTCTATCAAGCGATCCCCGAGCTCAAGCGCAAGCTCTACGATCAGAGCGTCAAGCTCGGCTACTTCACGGGAAGCCCGAATAGGGTCCGAATGCGCTACGTCGGCATCGGGGCTGCCTTGCTCGTGGCTGTACTCGCCTGCGGCATAGTGGCCGCGTCCCTGGTGGCGCAATACGCTGGAGCCGTGATCTGTCCCTTCGTAGGAATCGGCGTCACGGCTATCGGAATCGCTATTATCGGTCAATGGATGCCAGTCAAGACGCGCAAAGGCTCAGAGCAAGCGGCTCGTTGGAAGGCTTTCGAGCGCTACCTGCGCAACATCGAACAGTACACGGAGTTGAGCGAAGCGACAGATCAGTTCGAGCGATATCTGCCCTACGCCATCGCCCTGGGCGTGGACCGAAGCTGGGTGCGGAAATTCTCCCAAATTGAGCAAGTACCGGTCCCCATGCCTGCCTGGTACCTACCCGTGCCTCGGCCCGCTCACGCAGGCGGTACGCGCCCGCCAGGGATGGGCCAGGTTGCCGGATCGGGCGGATCGGCACCCTCGCTGCAGAATATGTCGGACGGGCTCTCCGGCGGCCTTCAGAGTATGTCGGACGGCCTGACGGCGATGCTGAACACGGCGGGCACCACGCTATCCAGCCAGCCCAGCAGTTCTGGGAGCGGCGGTGGCTTCTCCGGCGGGGGTGGCGGAGGCGGCGGCGGAGGTGGTGGCGGAGGAGGCGGCGGATTCGGATAGAACAGCCGGGTCAGCAACTCGAGACAGAAGACAGGATAGGAGATCACCACCATGAACACAGGAAAGACCATCGGTATCGTTCTAGTCGTCATCGGCATCGGCATCTGCGTGGTGACCGGAGCCTGGCTGCTGTCTAGCGCTGCTGCCCCCGAGAGCCGTCTTCAGCTCTCAGGGGCAGTCCTGGGAGGCGCTATCGCCTTCATCATCGCTGCCCCAGCCATTGGCGTGGGAACCTTCCTCTTCATCCGCGGCCAGCGCGAAGCCGCGGAGATGGCCGAGGTCGAGAAGGAACAGAAACTACTGGGCATGATACGCACCCAAGGACAGGTGTCGATCTCCGAGGCAGCCATAGAGCTGGACGTGAATCGCGACCAAGTCGAGGACTGGATCTACGACTTGGTCGACAAGGGACTCTTCGCTGGCTATGTGAACTGGGACGACAGAACGCTCTACTCTCGCGACGCTAGTCAGATGCGAGGGCAGAATCGCTGTCCCAACTGCGGCGGCGAGGTAGAGCTGGCCGGAAAGGGCGTGATCAAGTGCCCCTACTGCGGTGTGGAGATATTCCTGTCCGATTAGAGAGGCCCTCAGCCGAGCGCCATGTCACGCCCTTGCGACGTAGTGCTCTGGATGGGCATGCTCGGGCTACTGACGACAGGACGCAGCGTGACCGAGCAACTTCCCGGGGCGCTACGCGTATAGAGCGTAGAGTTGGTCAGGGAAGGGGTTAGACAAGGAGGACACGGACGATGGACGACGTCTACGAGAGGGTAGAGAGCGAGAGAAATGCGCTGGAGAAGGTGATCGACTTCATTCCCGGCTGGAGCGGCTATCAGAAGCGTCAGAAACGTCGCGAGGCGGACAGACTGTTGCGTCAGAACCTGGCCCAGAAGCTGCAGGAGCAACGCCGGCGCCTTGACGCCGCCCAGAAGAAGCTCATTGCCAGTGGCCGATTGGATCTGATCGACGATCTCGAGAGCGCTGTCACACAGCTCAAGACCTTTACCGATCGGATACGTTTTGCCAGCTATGGATACGCCGGTCTGTTCGACGCCGTGAAGATCGAAGAGAGCGAGTTGAAACAGATGTATGATTTCGACGCGGCTTTGGTCGAATACGCTGAGCGCCTCGATACCGCGAATGACCACTTGCGGACCGCGATCTCGGAGGGCGAAGGTCTGGAGCGAACCGTGGATATCATCCAGGAGATCGTTAGCGAGGCGAACGCCACGTTCGATCAGCGTGAGCATCTGATTCTGCAGAGCCAATAGAGGAACCTTGGATCCTGTCGGACCAAGCGTCTGATAGGTGCGGCAGACACGTAGTTCAAATACCAGATTGAGGAGGCTATAGACATGGCACGAGTCTTCGACGTCGTTGAGTTTGTTGACGAGACAAGCTCTGAGATCGTTCACCGGGTCCCAGAACGAGGATCAGGGGACTTCCGCATGGGGTCCCAGGTCATTGTGAGAGAGAGTCAGGCCGCGGTCTTCTTCCGCGACGGCCAAGCGCTGGATACGTTCGGTCCTGGTCGTCACACGATCACGACCGCCAATGTCCCCCTGTTGGTGAACCTGATCGGCAAAGCGTTCTCTGGCGAGACCCCGTTCAAGGCTGAGGTCTACTTCGTCAGCCTGCGTGAGTTCACGGACATGAAATGGGGAACGCCCACGCCGATCACGATTAAGGATCCAGAGTTAGGTATGGCCCGCGTCCAGGCTCGTGGGACGTACGGTGTACAAGTCGCCGACCCTCAGTTGTTCGTCAACAAGATGGTGGGCACACAGGGGCTCTATCGCACGTCGAACATCAAGGACTTCTTCCGCTCCATGATCCTCACGAAGTTGTCCGACCTGGTTGGGGAAGCCAACAAGAGCGTCATCGAAATCGCCTCGATGACCGAGGAGATCGTTGCGGGCGTTCGAGCCAAGGCGGCCGAGGAGTTCGCCGCCCGCGGCACGATGCTCACCTCCGTTTACGCCGAATACATCGGACCGACGGAGGAGACCGCCAAGGCGATCGACGAGCGCGCTTCCATGGGAGCGATCGGCGATATGCAGGCGTATCTGCAGTTCCAGGCAGCTCGGGGCATGCGGGATGCAGCCCAGCAATCTGGTGGTACAGCGGGCGCGGGCGTCGGACTGGGCGCCGGCGTCGGCATGGGTGCAGCTATGGCCCAGATGCTAACGCAGAGTATGCAGCAACCCAGCGGCGGAGGGCAGCAGCAGGCTCAGGAGGGCGCAGGTCAGCCAGCAATGCCCACGACAGCCCAGGATATCCAGGCCATGCTGGACAACTTGGACGCTCGGCTCATGAACGGCGAGATCAGTGAGGACCTCTACAACAAGCTCCGCACGAAATGGGAGGGCAAGCTGGAGGACTTGAAGTAGGACGTCCATCAGCAAGAGTTCTCAAGCCCATCAACGCAACAGAAGCAGTAGGAGGGGACCAAGTGACCGAGAACGAGGCGCACAGGCACGACGCTGCTCCAGAACAGAACTCGACGGAAGCGTGGCGAGAGGTCGGCCGACAGTTCGAAGCTCTCGGCGAAAGCCTCTCCAAAGCCTTCCGTGCAGCTTGGCAAAGCGAAGAGACGAAGCAGCACGTACGGTCTATGCAGGATGGCCTGGAGAAGCTCGTCGACAAAGTCGATCAGGCGGTGAAGGAAGCGCGGGAGTCTCAGCGCGGAGAGAAACTCCGCACCGAGGCCGAGAGGACCGCTGAATCGCTTCGCGAGGCCGGGGAACAGACCTGGCAGGAAGCACGGCCTCAGTTGCTCTCCGCACTGAAGAGGGCCAACGCCGAGCTCCAAGGGGTCATCGTGGATCTGGAGAAGAGGTCGACGTCCGATAGCGAATCGTCGGCGGGCCCATCTGGCGGAGCATCCGTGGGGACATCGACAGAGACAGGCCAGGATTAGCATGGAACAAAGACGCAGATCGAATCTACTGGGCGGTCTCCTACTGATTCTGATCGGTTCGGTGATCCTGACCATTCAGCTGCTTCCCGGGATTCAGGTGCCCGTCTCCTGGCCCTGGATCATTATTGGGTTTGGGCTCGCGCTGTTCTTGATCGGAACGGCAACTGGCGTCCCTGCCCTAGCTGTTCCGGCGTGCATCATAGGTGGTCTCGGGGGAATCCTCTACTACCAGAGCATAACCGGGGATTGGGACAGCTGGGCCTACATCTGGGCGCTCATACCTGGGTTTGTAGGTCTAGGTCTTGTCGTGTCTGCCCTGCTTGGCGGCGATGGCGGAGAGGCGGCGCGCGCTGGGAGTTGGTTGATGGTGGTCAGCTTGGTGCTGTTTACCGTCTTCGGGTCGGTTTTTGGGGCCCTGGGTCTACTAGGAGACTACTGGCCAGTGTTGCTGATCCTGCTCGGTCTGGTGCTACTGGGCAGACCCTTGCTCCAAGGGCGGCAGTAGGCCAGCGTTAGGCGGGATGGAATCACGCAGTATCGGCGCCTATGGCACTGAACGTCCACTTACTACGCGAAATCGATACCACCCCCCTGGAGCACCTGCGCTCCAGGGTACATCCCGACGTAGCGCTTACAGTCGACCGCGCGTTGCCCACACCCGCCGAGTTCGAGATCCTCGTCGCAGGTCGGCCTAGGTATGAGCACATCACCGCCAGCCCTGATCTGCGGGCACTGATCATTCCCTTCGCCGGGGTGCCGCGGGAGACACGGGACTTGATGCTCGATTTTCCGCACATCCCGGTTCACAATCTCCACCATAACGCCGTCGCTGCCGCAGAGATGGCTGTTGCCCTCTTGCTCGCGGCCAGCAAGTTCGTTGTGCCCAGCGACCGTGCTCTGCGGCACAACGATTGGCGTCCCCGTTATGGGCCGAACCCGACAGTTGTCTTGGAGGGCAAGACAGCGCTGATCCTGGGCTACGGTGCAATCGGTCAGCGGGTAGCGCGCATGTGCCGAGGATTCGGTATGGACGTGATTGCCCTGCGCCGCCTAACCCCCACGGAATCCTCTGACGCCGTCTACCCGCCCGAAGCGCTGCCTGACCTACTTCCACGAGCTAACGCGCTCATCATCGCCCTGCCCCTTACCGCCAAGACGGAGGGGCTAGTTGGGAAACAGGAGTTGGATCAGCTGCCCCCCAAGTCCGTGCTGGTCAACGTCGGTCGCGGCCCCATCGTCGACGAGGAGGCGCTCTACCGGGCCCTACGTGATGGCGCGCTCCACGCCGCAGGGCTGGATGTCTGGTACAGCTATCCCAGCGATGAAGCTTCGCGGGCCGACACGCCGCCCTCCGCCTGTCCGTTTCACACGCTTGACAACGTCGTCATGAGCCCACATAGGGCTGGCAGCGGAGGCTCCGAGGAGATTGAGCGACGGCGGATGAATCACTTGGCCAGGCTCCTCAATGCAGCGGCAGCCCGCGAGACGATGCCCAATCGGGTGGACATCAAAGCCGGGTACTGACATAGCCAGTAGATCGGCTGCCATAGATCACCTATTGGACCCCCATATGAGACTCTATAACACGCGCTCTCAAGAGATCGAGACCTTCACAGCGCGGGGAGAGCCGGTGTCTGTGTACGTCTGTGGCATCACGCCCTACGATGCCACCCATCTCGGCCACGCCTTCACCTACACCGCGCTGGATGTCCTCATACGGTACCTCGAGTTCCAAGGTCACGTCGTGCAATACGTGCAGAACGTAACCGATGTTGATGACGACATCTTGCGCAAGTCGAAAGAAGTAGGCGAGAACTGGAAGGAGCTGGGGGATCGTTGGACAGCCCGCTTCATCCAAGACATGATTGCGCTGAACGTCCGCCCTCCCGATCATTTCCCGCGTGCTTCTGAGCTCATCCCCCAGATCATCGACGTGGTGCAGAGCCTGAAGGCTGCCAACTTCGCCTACGAATCGGGCGGCAACGTCTACTTCCATATCGATGCATGGCCCAAGTATGGCGAGCTCAGCCGCCTCTCTCGCCAGGAGATGCTCCCCATCGCCAACGAGCGCGGAAACGACCCCGACGACGTCAACAAGCGAGACCCCCTCGACTTCGTCCTCTGGCAAGCCAGGGCTCCAGGAGAGCCGTCATGGGACAGCCCGTGGGGCCCTGGGCGGCCGGGGTGGCACATAGAGTGCTCAACGATGGCAGTCCATTTTCTGGGCACGCCCGTCGATGTCCACAGTGGCGGTGCCGACCTGACGTTCCCCCACCATGAAAGTGAGATTGCTCAAGCCGAGGGAGCAACCGGTAGAGAGCCCTTTGTCCGCTACTGGGTCCACACGGCGATGGTGCATTACCAGGGCGATAAGATGAGCAAGTCCTTGGGCAATCTGATCATGATCGAGGACTTGCTGAATCACTGGACAGCTGACACCCTCAGGCTGTATCTCGCTAACCATCATTACCGCGAGGCTTGGAGCCACAACCAGCGGGAGCTTGAGCAGGCCAGGCAGCTGTCTCGAAAACTAGAAGCAGCGGTCCGCGTGAGCGGCGGCGATCTTCAACCGCTTGACGCGCAGTCCACTCGGGCCGCGTTTATCTCCGCGATGGATGACGATCTAGACACGCCTCGCGCTCTCAACCACCTCGAACGATTAGCCGAAGCTATTGTCAGGGCCGGTACAAGTGGACACAGTGTGACGGCTGCTCAGCAGGCACTCCAGACCATGGGCAGTGTCTTTGGTCTCCGCCTGGGGGCTTCTGAACCAGAAAGACGGGTCGTCGATCCCTGGGCACGATACCGCAAGGACTTCACATAGCGACTCGTCACGCACCGACTGGATCTCACAACGGGATACCCACCCACGCTTGGGAGGGGAAGTCCTTGGGAGCGAGGGAGTGTCAAGGGGCGACAATCACTACACGAAAGGAGCCAACAGCGTGCGAAAGCAGCCGACCTCCCGGATGTGCTTCGTCTGCGGAAGACAAAACCCAGTCGGACTGAAACTTGAGTTCTACGAAGATCCTGCAGCAAACCAAGTTAGGGCTGACTTCATCATCCCAGACAAGTACCAAGGTTATCCGGGCGTAGCACACGGAGGCATTGTCTCTACCATTCTCGATGAGATCTCCGGCCGTGCCGCGATGATGGAAGAGGCGGGCAGCCGGCTCCTGGTCACCTTGCGAATGACCGTCCGGTTCCGCCGCCCTACCCCAACCAAGACCTCCTTGAGGGCGGTCGGTTGGGTGGAGCGAACCAGCGGGATAGGCGCGAAAGTTGCGGGTGAGATCCGACTCCCAGATGGCGCAGTCACGGCGTCTTGCACGTCTCTCTTGGTCGAACCACCCGACGAGTTCAAGGAGACGTGGAAAGAGGAAAGACCTTACTGGAAGGTGGAGGAGGGTTGACCGAGAGGTTTTCAAGCCCTCATCAAGTCCACTGGCGCCAGCTTCACGACCACTGATGCTTGCCGTCGTTCTAGCCGCAGGACGCGGGACCAGGTTGGGTCCCCTGACCGCTCACAGATCGAAAGCTATGATGCCCGTGGCCGGGCAGCCCATGATCGAGCACGTCCTCGACATGCTGTCGGAGGCGGACCCGGAACGCTTCATCGTCGTGGTCCATCCTGCAGATCATGAGCTATCCAGCCACCTTCGACGATCGTCGCGGTGCGACAGGATCGACGTAGCGTACCAGAAGCAGCGTCTCGGCATGGCTCACGCCCTCGAATGCGCGGCACCCCTAATTCGGGAGACGAAGGCCCTCGCTTTCGTCCTCGCCTCGTGTGACAATCTCTATCCGGAGGGGCACGTTGCCAATCTACTCCACCGTCGTCGCGAGGACAGGTTGGACGCTGCCCTGACGCTGATGTGGACACCCCGGGAGATGGCGACTGAAAGCGCAGTCGCCATCATTGAGGATAGCCTGGTAGCCGACATCATCGAGAAGCCGGCTCTGGAGGACATTCCGCGCTACGGTCAGCGCCAGGACGCTCTGGGTGTGCCTTCGCTGTATGCGCTCTCTTCGTCTGTGCTTGACTACCTCAGTCAAGTGAACCGGTCACCTCGCGGGGAGCGGGAGTTTCCCGATGTGCTGCGTCTCTTGATCGCGGACGGCTGGAGGGTAGGCGGTCAGCAAGTGGGACATCGGATGACGCTAACCAAGCCCGAGGATCTGCTCGCCCTCAATCGGCACATGCTGCGGGACAACCCGGCATGTGCTACCGTCAACACCAAGCTCCCCCCCGACGTAACCATCGTCCCTCCCGTGCGCATCGAAGAGGGTGTCACCGTTGCGGCCGGATGCAGCATTGGCCCGGACGTCTACCTGGAGAGCGGCTGCCGCATCGGTGCCAGTGCGACTATTCGCCGATCCGTGGTCATGCGGAATGCCACCCTGGAGCAAGCGCGTGTCGTCGTAGACTCAGTCATCACCGGAAGATGAGAACCACCCCGGCTTAGCCCTATCTGTTCGTCGGCTATGTGCAGCATAGAAAAGGCCCTGAGTATCTCGCCAGGGCCCTCGCGTGTTATCTGTCGCTGCAAACTCAGAAGGACGCTACATATCGGGCACAGTTCGTTTGAGGATCTCGTACTGCGCTAGCGCTCGCCCGGCCCCTAAGGCGACACAGGCCATCGGAGCGTCGGCCACATAGGTGGCCACCCCGGTCTCCTGCGCGATCAACTCATCTAGGCGCCTCAAGAGCGCCCCACCGCCAATCAGCGCCATCCCGCGGTCGATGATATCCGAGGACAGCTCTGGTGGGGTCCTTTCCAACATCGACTTGATCATCGACATCACAGCCGACAGAGGCTCGGACAAAGCTTCGGCCACCTCCTCCGACGTGATCGTGACGCGGTGCGGCAGTCCAGCTACCTGATCGCGCCCCTGAACGTCAATCGACTTCTCCTCCTCCAATGGAAGGGCTGCGCCGATGCGAATCTTGACCTTCTCGGCCGTCATCTCACCGATCATCAGGTTGTACTTGCGTCGGACGTAGGCCATGATCGCTTCGTTCAAGTGCACCCCGCCGATGCGGACAGCGTTGGCGCGCACGACGCCGTTCAGCGAGACGACCGCGGCCTGGCTTGTTCCGCCGCCCAAGTTCACCACCATGCTGCCGGCTGGGGTGTCCACCGGCAGGCCAGCCCCGATTGCCCCCGCCAGAGGTTCCGGAATCAGGTGAGCGGCGCTGGCCCCCGCATCCAGTGCTGCCTCGCGCACCGCTCGCCGCTCCACGCTAGTCACGCCATACGGCACACTGACCATCACACGCGGCTTCAAGAGGTTAAAGCGCCCCGAGGCTTTCTGGATGAAGTACTGGAGCATGCGGTGGGTAACGCGATAGTCAGCGATGACGCCATCGCGCATAGGCCGAAGCACCTCGATAGTATCAGGGGCGCGCCCCATCATCGAGCTTGCCTCCTCGCCTACGGCCATGATCTTGTACTCGTCCGGCGCGATGGCCACAATGGACGGTTCCTGCAGAACGATGCCACGCCCATTGACGTGAACCAACACGTTGACCGTCCCTAGGTCAATTCCCAGCTGCTTCTGAAACATTCGACCTTCCTGCTCTACTCACTTCTCGAACCCTACGATCTCGTTGTCACCCACTCCCACGACAGTGACCGTCTCCATCAAGACGCTAAAGCGCTAGAAGCCCTCTAAGTGTCTGCGCATGGCAAGCACGAGGTCTTCCATCGCCTCTGGAGCTACTTTGTCAGCCATAGCCCACTCTAAGTTATCATCGTGCACAGGGAATGAGCCATCAAGATGATACACGAAAGCAAGCGATTTGTCCAGCGCTCCGGCTGAAGGTCTGCGAGCACCCGCATCTTACAAAAGCAACATGGGATCGTGCAACCGCTGAGAGACCAGACCTCTTCGTGCCTCCGCTCTGTCTCCCCTGGTCAGCACGATTGACGCCACCTCTCACTGTGCTATACTATGGGCACAAGGCAAGTATCGATCGAAGGAGATTATCACCGTGGTAAGTGAGGACCTGTTGGAGATTCTACGTTGCCCCTACTGCGTGAGTGGCGAGACCCGAAAGCAAGGCGAGGATCCCGGGCGGCTGGAGTTAGTCCACGACACATGGCTCGTATGCCAGGAGCCTGATTGTCAACGGAAGTACCCTATCCGCGACGACATTCCGGTGATGCTCATCGAAGAAGGTGAGAAATGGGCAGACACCGACGTCGAGGACCTGCCCGTTCCCCCACCAGCTGACTAGGCGATGCTTAGATGGTACGTAGTTGTGCTAGCGGCGCTGGCTGTGCTTCTTCTGATAGGCGGCCTGCTGGCGCTCATCCTGCCTGAGGATTACGAGGGCCAGGAGATCTACCGTTTGGACGAGATGCACGCCATCCGGGAACTCGACCTGCTCGGAGGCGTGCTGCTAGTCACAGGCTCCATCGCCGCTTGGGCAGCTGGGGTAGTTTGGCAGCGACGCGTAGATGCTCCCTGAAGAACCCGGGATCTACATTCTGATCCTGCGTCTATCGCAGTCCACAGCAATCTCGGTGGGGAAGCTGGGCGACTTCACCTTCCCAGCTGGATGGTATGCCTACGTCGGCAGCGCCCGGGGCCCGGGCGGGTTGGCGGCCCGGGTCTCCCGGCATTGGCGAGCGTCGGAGACGTGCCACTGGCACATCGACTACTTGCGCCTCCACGCTGAACCTGTGGCCGTCTGGTACACTGCTACGAGCAGGAACCTAGAATGTCGATGGGCGAAGGTCCTGTTGGAGCTTCCGGGCGCCGCGAAACCAGTCTCCTCCTTTGGTTCCTCTGACTGTCGATGCCCGACGCATCTGGTTCGGTTCCCGGCGCGTCCAGACCTGTTGGCTTTTGCGGGATCCGTGCCCAGCTCGGTCGTCGAGACCTCGCTCCAGGTGTGAGTGCTGGACCTCTATGCCAGGTTGCAGGACCGTGGCTTTCTGTCACACGCTTCGTTGACAAGTAGCACAGATGTGCTATCATATTCGTGACTGCCCAAGTCGGACAGGCGGTCGCGTCCCAAGCACGGGACGAGGAAAGTCCGGGCTCCACAGGGCATGGTGCTGGGTAATCCCAGGTCGGGGCGACCTGACGGAAAAGGGCCACAGAAAAGCAGACAGCCGGGGTGCCTCTCCCTGCCGAGAGGTATGGGAGTCGGAAACCCCCCGGTGATGGTGAAAAGGTGGTGTAAGAGACCACCGGCGCCCGTGGTGACACGGGCGGCCGGGTAACCCCCACCAGGAGCAAGGCCAAGCAATGGGGACGAGACTCTCGGCCGTGTCAACGGCCAAGAGCACGGGGCGACCCGTCCCGTTCCAGTCCCGGGTGGGCTGCTAGAGGTGATGGGCAACCATCATCCTAGATAGATGATCGCCACCCTCGATTACGTCCGTACTCGAGGGCACAGAACCCGGCTTATCGGCCGACTTGGGCAATAGCATCTGCACTCGCGCTGTGATCACCTCCCGCGCAGCATGCGAGGATTCGAGAGCCACCAGCATGGCGGCGCTCGTCCTACTTGTCCCCCCAGCCAGGGAGGCACCTTACCGCTATCCCGCGTTAAAGTCGCCGGTTCACGCATATGACTCTTAGCCCGCTTCACCGGAGAACAAAGTGGAACGCCAGTTGATACCGGCGGAGGAGGCTCGTGCCCGCATCCGCGTGGTCAACTCCCGCTTCATCGCAACCGCCGCCCCAACCTTCACCGTGGAGGAAGCACGAGCCTTTATCGACCGCATAGAGCGCGAGTTCGACGACGCGACCCATAATGTGCCAGCCTACATCATCGGGCACGGGGCCTCCATCATCGCACACTGCAATGACGATGGCGAGCCTTCCGGGACCGCCGGCCCCCCCGTCCTTTCGGTGCTCCGCGGAAGCGGACTGGGGGACGTGAGCGTCGTCGTTACGCGCTACTTCGGCGGTACCAAACTGGGCACAGGGGGACTGGTCCGCGCCTACAGTGACGCTACACGTGAAGTCCTGGCCATACTCCCGCGCGCAGTCAGGGCATCCACGTACACCATCCTGATTGACATGCCCTATAACCTCTTCGAGCAGATTCGACGGCTGGTCAAGCTGCATCAGGGCCGCGTCCTCGACGAGACCTTTGCTGGACAAGTGACGATGAAGGCGCGACTCCTGCAGGACAGGTTACCGGCGCTTCAGCACGCTCTGCAGGAAGTCTCTAGGGGCGGGATTGAAGCTCGCATTGTCGGAAGCAGTGACTCAACCATCATCCCTCTGGCACCTGAATGAGAGGACAGCCATCCCGTTCGCGGCTGGGCACAACGGACGATCCCCTTGGGGAGCATGTTCTCACAGCACAGTGCCACTAGGCATTATAGACGCAATAGACCTTGCTTCCTTGACAAGGGAGGCCGGGTGTGATATATTGACTGATGTAGGGAGCCCTGAGGAATTGGAAGGCTCGCTCATCAGGATCACGACCATAGCTCCACTCCTGGGAAACTCCATCCTGGGCGCCGACGCCCATGAGAGAACAGGAGGATGAGCAAGGAAAGTGAGATTCTCGTGGGCAGCAAGCCTTTGGCGGGACGTGTGGGTGGGAACCTCGTCAGAGCTACCATCTGACAGCCGAAGAAGGGCGAGCCCAGAGGCAGGCTGTTTGGCCAGGTGGAACTTCTGTAGGCCATTCTATCGGCAGGCAGAAGAACCGAGCCAGACACACTGATGATCAATAGCCAGAAAGTTACTTAGGGCCCCTGCTCTTTTCCCCAGCAGAGCGCTCTCAGCCCCACCTCGGAGCGCTCTTTTTTCATGTCTGCCCATTATCTCTGTGACCTGCAGCCTCAGAAGAGGCGCCTACGTCACGGCTGCCATCTCACGGAGCCAGGCCCACCGTGAACCTTGCCAGCCGAGGTAGGTCACCGACGGCATCACAGCCCGCTCGCACTTCGCCCCAGCCGTTCTCCTTGAACACATCAGCTCTTCCAGCAAGCCGACAAACGCAGGTTGCGGTACCCGCAGGGGCATCCAGACCTTACCTGTATCGGGCTGCGACCGGGGGAGCAAGAAAAAGAAGAGCCGAGGCGTTTGCCTCGGCTCCCTTTAAAGGAGGAGAAGAAGAGAATCTTCTAGGGTAAATATACCACATCCCTTCAATTCAGTCTTGACGGCAACCTTATGCCCACCTTACGCCCACCTGACAGACCGGACGGACCGACTCGCAGCGATACAGAGCACCCCATTGGCCCCTTTGCACACCGTTTGACAGACAGGCGAAAGCCGTATAGAATAATACCGACCAGTCGGGTTTTTCTACAACAGGAGGATCGTTGTCCAGCAACCAGATACCAGACAGGACCTACGTCAGGACCCATAGTATGGAGACCAAGGATCTCCGCCGCATTGACGTGTAGCGCTGTTCACGTTATAATCTCCGGTCAATGTCAATTAAGCGGTTAGCCAGCATACTTACAAAAGAGTACCGACATATCTTTCGCGAACCTCGCACGCTATGGATGGTCTTCCTCTCCCCGGCTTTCGTTCTGATTACCCTCTCTATGGTCTTCACCAGCGGAGCCGGTCAGATCGAGCTTGCTCTCTGGGATCAGGATCACACGACGCTATCCCGTCAGTTCATCAGCACGCTCACTAGCGACGCCGACTTCTCAGTCACACGGGTATCTGACTACGAGCAGATTGGGTCATCTTTGACGAGCCGTCATGTTGACGCAGGCATCGTGATTCCGCCTGGCTTCGCCAGTACGGTCCAAGCTGGCGGCACAGCTCCCATCCAAGTGATTCTGGACGGCGTTGACACCTCCGTCGCAGGACGAGCCAGCAGCAGCCTGCTGGGCCATGCGGCCGATTTCGGAGCCCAGCTCAGCAAGCAGTACCTAGTGCCGCCACCACCGATACGCATCAAACAACAATCCGCCTACCTGCCGCCAGCAGCCGATCGAGACAGCATGGTCTCGGGCCTCATACCCATCGTCTTCTCCCTGCCCGTGATCGCCGCCGCTTTGGCACTTGCTCGCGAGCGAGAAAGAGGCACGTTGGAGACGCTTGTCGCTACTCCGGTGCGCAGTCTAGAGTATCTGGGCGGAAAGCTGATCGCTTACGTCACCGCTTCTTTGGTTGGACTGGTTCCGGTATGGCTTACGGCCTCGGTGCTGTTCGGCGTGCCGTTCCGCGGCAGCCCTATTTTGCTTGTGGTCCTGACAGCCGACTTCCTAATGGCCAGTGTCGGCTTGGCTATCGTTATCGGCAATCTTGTAAAGAGCCAGCAAGCTGCCACAGTGCTCTCCCTTTTTGTCTTCTTCGTGCCAGCTTTCTTCCTATCTGGTTTAAGTGATCCCATCGACACAACCGATCTGGTTAGCACTCTCGTCTCCTACATTATGCCGACCACGCATTTTGTGACCATCTGCCGCGCTTTGTTCCTCAAGGGAGCTACGCTCATCGAGCTCTGGCGGCCCTCCCTGATGCTGTTGGGGCTGTCCACCGTCTGGACCCTGCTGGGCGCCTTGTCGTTCCGGAAGCGCATCGCCTGATCGGGAGACACAGCGAGCTCAGAGAGATTGATTCCTCGCCACGACACGAAACGGACAACATCCACTATATGATAGAACATATATCGCGTATCTTTGGACTGGCGGTCAAGGAGTTCCAGCAGCTCAGCCGCGATAAACTGCTGCTCGCCTTCTTGATCCTGGGCCCTTTGTTGGAACTGTTGCTGATGGGCAGCCTGAGCGGGGGAGGCATCAAGAACCTGCCCCTTGCTGTGATCGACCAGGACCGGACATCTTCAAGCCGTCATCTGATCGCCAAGCTCGATCGCACCGATGAACTCCGAGTTGAGGCCTATGGCAGCACCGTCGACGAAGCACGCCAGTGGATGCAAGAAGGTGATATCGCCGCCATCGCCGTCGTTCCGCGTGGCTATGGCCAGGCTTTGACAAACCCTACAGATGGCGCCGAGGTCCAGATCATCGCCGACGGATCAAACCAAATTGTGTCCACCGTCGCCCTCGGCACAGCTGAGGACGTCGCAGCCCAGATCAGGCAGGATCTGAGCGCATTCCGCTCCTCGGCCAGCCAGGGGCCTATCGATCTTCGGTTCGTGGCGCGCTTCAACGCAGCTATGGAGGATCAACCGCACTCGATCACAGCGATGCTAGGAATGATCGTCTTCGAGGTAGCCTTGGTGGTCGCCGCACAGAGTATCGCACGCGAACGAGAGATGGGCACACTGGAACAGCTTCGGGTTACGCCCCTTGCACGACTCGATCTGATGATCGGCAAGACGCTGCCTACTCTGGTGATCGGCATGGCGGACTTTCTCCTGATGATGGGTGTCGCCGTCCTCTGGTTTGACATTCCCGTACGAGGGTCCTTGCTCCTGCTGACGTTCCTCACGGTTCCGTTTGTACTGGCACAGATCGGATGGGGAACGCTGATCTCTTTGATCTCACGCACCCAGCAACAAGCGATGCTCTTCGTCTTCGCCCTGGCGATGGTGGAGGTGGCATTCTCAGGATTCCTCGTGCCCGCGGGAGATATGCCAGGCGTGATGCAGGCCATATCCTACATCTCATCCGTCCAGCACTATCTCGTGATCATCCGCGGCGTCACCTTGCGCGGGGCCGGACTTGGCCTCCTCTGGATGCCTGGAACGGCGCTTGCGGGTATCGCTCTTGTCCTGATGGCGCTGGCCTGGCTACGCCTTCGCCTGGGCCTAGACTCCGACTCACTACGGCGGCGCCTACTGACTGCCTGGCGGCAGACCCAAAGCCGCTGGCGCGAGTCAGTCTGTCGGAAGCGGCGCGGAAACCGCAGGCCCAAGCAACCAGAGTGGCATCGCGAACCGGCCTGAGCCCAGCCCCACTCACGCTCGTCGCTGCTGTCGAAGGGTGCGCAATCTGTGACAAATGTCACAGACTGGGAAGCGTTCTCCTGTTATCATGCAGATCGGGAGAATGGAGTCTTAATAGATGATGACCAAGTGGACGCTTCCCGTCATCGATTTGAAGCGGTGTAATCAGTGCGCCCTCTGTGTGCAGCAGTGCCCCACAGGGGCTGTTGAGATGACAACGGACGGTCCGCTCATCGCGCGACCGGCCGACTGCACGTATTGTGCAGAATGCGAGGCAACCTGTCCTCAGGGGGCGATCAGGTGTCCGTATGAGATCGTTTGGAGCTCCTAAGCCACAGCAGCGGCATTGGGAGGACAGGCAACTACAAGGAACTGGACCTGAGCAGTAGTGGAGAGAACAATGAATACAAAAGAGATGACGCTACAAGAAAGAGTAGAGAAGACCTTGGACACCGTAAGACCGGCTCTACGAGCCGACGGCGGCGGCGTAGAACTGGTTGACGTCAGCGAGGACGGCGTGGTAGCAGTGCGACTCACTGGGGCCTGCGGCGGCTGTCCGATGTCGACCCTAACGCTGAAAATGGGCATCGAGCGTGCACTGCGGGAGCAAGTGCCTGAGGTGAAGAGGGTGGAATCCGTCTAAGGGAGCACAGGTTGTCACTGGGCCAGCAGCTCGCGGGGAAGGGCTGGCCGGCCAACTGGGAGCGTAGCTGGGCAAGCTTGGTGTGACTTCTGTCACACCAAGGCCCCTATTCTCACTGACCAAGTCCCAGTACGACGTCGGTCGTCACCGCCTCTCGAGCAGCAACCTTCTGATCGGTGAGTTCCTACGATGCTCCGGGCGCCCGAGACTGCCGTGTTACAGGCGACCGTCGCTGCCTTTCATCGCGTCGAGAAGCCAAACGTCCCCAGCAGCTCACCGATGCGCCGGTAGTCACCGTTCAAGTAGGCAAACGGTTCGGCTCTCATGACGTCGAGGCGACCGTCATCATCCAAGGCCTCATCGTCCACGTGCACGGCCACCACTTCGCCCACAAAGAGACTGTGTGTGCCCAATCTGAGCGTCCGCTGCAGTTCACACTCGATATTCACTGGGCACTCGGCGATAAGAGGGATCTGCACCTTCGATGCGGACAACCGGCTGAGGCCGCAAGCGGCCCACTTGTCCTCATCTCGACCAGATACCGTCCCACAGTAATCAACCGACCTCACCTGATCGGCTCTCGGTAGATTGACCACGAACTCACCGTGGCTCTCAATGAGCTCGTGTGAATGCCGACTGGGTCGGACCCCAATGCCAATCATGGGAGGCTTCGAACAGAGCGTTCCCACCCAGGCTAGCGTGATGATGTTGGCCCTCGAGCCAACCCCGCAGCTCACCAGGACGGCGGGTGTCGGAAACAGAACCGTCCCCGGCTCTCGTAAGACCTTGCTCATAGTTGTCCTCTCTCCTCTTTCTCGCAGACGGTAGCGAATCACCTTATGCTTCAGGCCTACAGAATTAGAGGACAGTGTACTGGATCCACGTAACCAGGTCAAGTCTGGGTGTGCGCTTTGGCTCCGGAAGGCGCTGAACACGCCTGTCCTGCCTGGTGTCAAACTCGCCCCAGCACAGTCAGATGATGGGAAGGAGCCCGATCTGATCGCCTTCTTCAGCTCTACAGTTTGCGCACTCGAAAGGCATGAAGTATAATGAGTGAACGTTATCACAGGCCGGGTGGTCGACGGTCCACAAGATCTTCGCCGAGAGCCCGATAGAAGAACCTATACCCGTTGAGGCCATGCACGGCGAGTAGGTTTTTGCCGGATCGCGCGTTGTTGAGCCATACACCCGGGAGGAGGAAGCGCCAGTCAGTGACATTGCCACACAGAGTCCTGCTCGTCGAGGGGCGGAAGCCTGCAACGGAACGCCTAGCGCCAATGCTCGAACCTGAATTCGACCTA
>Ga0207796_1000054_pt1 | contig 48729 bp, 33 predicted proteins | sample Pon1CUnioCityCA_6_FD_187274 | JGI IMG/M metagenome (GOLD analysis project Ga0207796, IMG submission 187274) | Marine sediment microbial community from Union City, CA, USA - Pond 1C Sediment 1 (SPAdes) | ecosystem: Environmental > Aquatic > Marine > Intertidal zone > Salt pond sediment ... | reverse complement strand
CCGGTACGACGTATACAACCTGTCATGGCACAACCTCGAATGGCAGCTCGAGAAGCCCGAGGATTTCGCCATCCTCGAGCTCGTCCTCCAAGACGAAGTGTGGGACTGGGACCAGGATCAATACGAGGCGGATCTGGCCCGTGCGGGAGGCCGAGGGTGCCCACAGTTCTTCTTCCGCCGCTCACCGATCCAGTCGCTCTTCATCGATCGGATGGGGTATGAACCGGCGATCCACGCCATGTACGAACGGCCCGACCTCATCGAGCGGTACGTGCGCGCAGCGTCCACAGCCGACGATGCCCTCTACGACGTCCTGTGCGCGTGTCCCGCACCCATTCTAAATCTCGGGGAGAACATCGATGCGACGCTCAACCCGCCGCCCATCTGGAGAGAACACCTCCTGCCCACCTACTTGCGCAGGATAGAGCAGCTCCACGAAGTGGGAAAGGTCGTGCACATCCACGTGGACGGATCGATGCGCTCGCTCCTGCCGCATCTGAGGGAGTGTCCCTGGGATGGGCTCGAGGCAGCCACGCCGCGTCCGCAGGGCGACGTCTCCCTCGAGGAGATTCGCGGTGCCGTCGGGGACCGGGTTCTTCTGGACGGGATCCCTGCGGTCCTCTTCCTGCCGGATCTCTATCCCGCCGAACGGCTGGAGGCCTGTGCGAGGCGTGTGATCGAGCTCTTCCATCCGCGCCTCATTCTGGGCATCTCCGACGAGCTTCCGCCGGATGCCGATATCGAGCGCGTCAGGCTGATAGGAGAAATAGTCAAGGACGTGGTCTGAGCGCCGACCGCGAGCCTGCGGGCGTCCGCACCTGAAGACGTGATGTCGCACCTTGACCTGGCGTGGTTCTGTGCTCGGAACAGGCCGAGATCCAAAGACATCGACAAAGGAGACGATAGTGAACATCATCGGCATCATGCTGGACAGCTTCCGGCAGGATCACGTGAGCTTCTACAACGGGGGCAATCCGATCTTTGACGATGTGCCGGCCTGCCGCACACCCTACATCGACGCCTTCGCAAGAGAGTGCATCGTCTTCGAGAACGCCTATCCCGAGGCCCTCCCCACCCTGCCGGTGCGGACTCAGCTCTTTACGGGGCAGCGCACGTTGCCCTATCGGCACTGGCAGCCCCTGACTAAGGAGGACATCTCGATGGCCGAGATCCTGCGCTGCGAGGGCTACACATGCGGCCTGATCTCGGACTGCTATCATTATCGAGCACCGGGTATGAACTACCACCGCGGCTTCAACGCCTACCGCTGGATCCGCGGCCAGGAGTACGATCCCTGGACCTCTCACCCGCCCAGGCGCGACGTGGATAGCTACGTCAACGAGCACTATGACGACGTCTGGCGGCGGCGCGTGGCCCAGTTCCTGGCCAACACCGACGGTTTCGAGCGCGACGACGACTGGTTTTCCGCGAAGGTCGTCGACGAGGCCGTCGAATGGCTCAGACTGAACAGGCTTCACGACCACGTCTTCCTCTGGGTAGACTGCTTTGATCCGCACGAGCCGTGGGATCCGCCGGCGCGCTTCGACACGTACACCGATCCGGATTACCGGGGTAAGCGGCTGATCCAGCCGCTGGGGGGAGAGGCTAAGGAATGGGCCACCCCGGACGAGATCCGCCACGTCCAGGGCCTCTACGCCGGCGAGGCGGCCTTCGTGGACCACTGCGTGGGCAGACTCCTGCAGGCACTCCAGGAGCTCGGCTACGACGACGACTCGGTCATCTTTCTGACGGCAGACCACGGCCATCCCCTGGATGACCACGGCCGGTTCTTGAAGGGAGGGGATCGTCTCTACAACGAGCTGCTCAAGGTTCCTTTCATGATCCGTCTGCCCGGCGGAGAGGGAGCCCGAAAGACCGACGCCATCGTCCAGTTCCACGACGTGCTTCCGACCCTGCTCCAGTTCATGGGCATGTCGAACAATGCGACGTCCATGCACGGCCGCAGCTTCCTTGATGTGCTTCGCGGCGACAGCGATGAGCACGCCAGCTCGATCATCACCGGCTACCAGGAGGCCCCGGACCGCTGCATCCGAGACAAGGTGTGGAGCTTGATCGAACGCCCGATCGGCGAGCCGGATGAGCTCTACAACCTGATTGAGGATCCAGAAGAGCGCGTCAATCTCATCGACACGTATCCAGATGAAGCTCGGCGGCTCTCGCAGGCCTTCGGCAGCTACTTCCGCCTGGGAAGCGAGATGGGGACGAGCGGCGTTCAAGAGAAAGGCATCCAGGGCAAGTACGAGCTGGCGTCAGGCGCTATCGCGTGACGTAGCGCGACCGACACACGTCAGTCTGCACCGGCCTGACCCGTTCTCTCCTTGATGCAGTGGTGGCACGCGCGCGCTCCGGCGTCTATCATCCGGATCCACAGATCGTCAGATGGTCAGTCAGTCAGACCCGTGTGAGAACGCACTGAAGGGCCGAAAACCCGCGGTCTCTCTGGGAGCGCGAGTCGAACCGCCGCCACTTAGTTGACTCCGGCTGACGTGTCCGGCAGCCATCACCGCCTGACCATGACTGACACATTGTCTTCCGTGATACGAATTTGTTCGAGCTGGAACTTGACACAACAGCCAAGATGTGATAAACTGGTTATAATGACCTAACGACATGATAACATCGCTCGTCAGACAGACCGCTTGCGCATCGCGATTCCGTGTTGCCCTTGCGGCCGATCGAAGGATACCGGATCTGAGGTCATTCCGAATGAGGCACACGTCAGCCTATCAAGTCCATGCTGTAGGCGCACTGACCTGCTCAAAGGGCACCGTCCCCTTCGGCCCAGGCCGCCCCACCCTGCTGGTGAACGACCAGATGGGGTACTACTGCGAGCTCGACGACGTGCGGGCCGAGCTCCGTCAGGGGCGCTTCGACAGGCTGATGGATCTACTCAGCGAGGGTATCCAGGCCGGGTTCCGCGTCGTCAACGTCCAACTTATGGAGCCAAGCCTTGACGAGGCGGCCCTTGTCCCCGAGGTGGTCGCGCTGCTGCACGAGACCTTCGGCTGCAGCATTGCCATCGACTCGCGGGAACCGGACATCGTGGAAGCGGCGCTCCATGCTTACCCGCACAAGGCCCTCTGCAATTGTGTCACAGGTCAGCGCGAGGTGCTGGAGACGATGCTCCCGGTGATCGCGGCACACGGCGCCGCGGTGGGCACCGCCCTGGTTTACGAGGACGGCGTACCGAAAACGGTGGAAGAACGTGTCTACGTGGCCCGACGCATCGTCGAGGCCGCAGAGGCCCACGGCATTCCGCGTCGTGACGTAATCATCGACGCCGTCTGTCTCCCCTCGGCGGTCCATCCCGACTCGATGCGTGTCACGCTACAGACGCTTGCGGCGCTCCACCGAGAGCTTCGCGTTCCCACCCTTCTGGGTATCAGCAACGCCGGCTTCCTCATGCCTGACAGCGGAATCATTGATCTGGCGTACTTCCTGGCGGCGGTCTCCTGGGGCCTCGATGTCGCGATGATCGATCCCCGGACCCCCCTATTCGCGCACGGACATCGAGCCATCGACTTCCTGGCGGGAAAGGATCCATACGCCAAGCGATTCCTGGAACACTACCGAGCCACCAGCGGCCACGAGACTCCGGAAACAGGGTCCAGGCCTGAGTTTTCACGCTTCGGAAGGGAGGTGACCAACTCAACTACCGTTGACGGCCATTGCTGAAAACCGCAGATACTCGCCCTATGGGCAACCGCTGTCGCATTCCCTAGGAGGAAAGAGAAATGAAGTTTAAGCGAGCCTTGCTTGTGAGCTTCGTGCTAACCACCGTGCTAGCTGGTTGTGGTCCCGCACCCACGCCAGAGGTCATCAGGGAGACCGTCGAAGTCGAGGTGCCGGTCGAGCAGACCGTCGTCGTCGAGGAGATCGTCGAGGTCGAAAAGACCGTCGAGGTCGAGAAGACTGTTGAGGTAGTCCAACAACAGGATGTGGTCACCATCGCGTACAACAACTACTTCAACATGACCTTCGGCCCGGCGGATCCCCCCATCCAGGCCATTCGCGCCGCCGTCGCGGAAAGATACCCGGAAATCAGGATCGAGTTCAACGTGATGCCCTACGAGGCTGGTCCCTGGCACGACAACTACGTGACCTGGTTCACGGCCGAGGAAGGGACCACTGACCTCATCGGCGTCGGTGCCTACTGGACTGCCGAGTTCGCCGAGGCCGGCTGGCTCCTGCCGCTCAACGACATGATCAGCCAGGACATTCTCGACGAGCTGAACCCGGCCTACCTCGAGGCTCATACGTACGAGGGCGAACTGATCGGTCTGGGCCCCTGGTGGGGCGGCATCGGCGGCCTCTACTACCGGAAAGATCTGCTTGACGAGTACGGTTTCGATCCTCCCCAGACCTATGAGGAACTCGTCACCATCGCCGAGACGATTATGGCCGAAGAGCCGGACATGAGCGGCTGGACGTGGCCGGCGTTGAACGACCAGGTGTTGGTCAACCGCTGGACGGAGTTCCTGAACGGCTTCGGAGGGACGTACTTCAATGAGGACGGCACCTGCGCGATGAACTCGGAGGAGGCCGTGGCTGCGCTCGAGTTCATGGTCAGCCTCGTCCAGGACGGCATCTCCCCCCGGGAAATCACCACCTGGAAGGAGGAGGACTCTCAGGTCAGGTTTGTCAGCGGGCAGTCGATCTTCCACACCGGGCGCCAGGATATGATGTTCTGGCTCGACAACCCTGAGCAGTCGGAGGTGGTCGAGAAGTGGGACTTCGTCCCCATGCCGGCCGCCCCGGAAGGCGAGTCCACCGGCTACTATGAGGGATGGGCCTTCAGCATCAACAGGTACTCCGACAGCCCGGAGGCGGCGGCCAAGGTTCTTGAGGTCATGTTCGACTTTGAGGTCCAGAAGGCCTTCAACCTCTCCCAGGGTCCGATCCAGGCGCACATGGGCGTCTACGAGGATCCTGAAGTGATCGAGAACAACCCGAATCTCCCCAAGATTCAGGCCGTTGCCGATACGGCGGAGCCGCCCATTCCGTCACCTTACTACACGGAGATGGCCGACATCCTGGCCGACGAGCTCCACGCGGCGTTGACGGGCATCAAGCAGCCGCAGGCAGCCCTCGACGCCGCCTGCCAGCGGATCGACGCCATTCAGCAGTAGCGGTGCAATTTGCCCGGGGGCTTCAGCTTCAACACGAGCCCCCGGGCCTCCTCTGCGCCTTAGCATCAGAGAAAGCCGCAGCTCAATAGCGAGTGGGGTGCATTGATGGAACAACTGGACACGGTCGTCGCGCTGATCAAAGTGCTCGGGCTCTTCGCTGGCTCCGTGGGTATCCTATTCCTCGGAGTGACCATGCTCCGCCGCGCCGAGATGATCACGCGGGGGCAGAAGGTGGCGGCCCGAGCACTGGTCTACATCGTCGCGGGTCTCTACGTCGTCGCTGCTCTCGCCTTTCTGATCCGTCCAGAACTCGGCGCTGTACCGGCGGTGGCGGCCGTGGTCTGCAGCATCGCTCTGGGCACCGTCCTTATCGGCGGCTTCCGGCTCAGCCTCGGCGAGAGGGACATGGCCATCCTCTTCGTATTGCCCGCCTTTCTCGGCATTCTCGTTCTCTACTACTATCCCATTGCCCAGACGATCATCTACAGCCTCCACGACCTGCGGTACACGGCCAAATGGCTTGAAGAGGCCTTCATCGGTTTCCAGAATTACGCACGCGCCCTGACAAGCACCAATTTCCTTCAGGCGGCCGGCTTCACGTTCTACTTCACCGCAATGGCGGTCTTCTTGGAGTTCTGGATCGGTCTCGGGATGGCCATGACGACCTTCTGGGTCTCCCGGCGCGTCCGCGGCATCCTCAGGTCGATTATCGTCATACCGTGGGCGATCCCGCCCATCATCTCGGCCTCGATGTGGCGCTGGCTTTTCAACGGCGACGTGGGCATCGGCGCCCTTCTCGTCCAGCTCGGACTCCTGGAGCAGTCCCCACTTTTCTTGGTGGAACGCACCCTGGCCGTGCACAGCGTGATCCTGGCGGACGTCTGGAAGTGGTCGTCGGTTATGGCGATCTTCCTATTAGGGGGGCTGGCCATCATCTCCGAGGACATCTACGACGCGGCCAAGGTCGATGGGGCCCGGGGTTTCTTCCGTTTCCGCCGCATCACGCTGCCGATGATCATGCCCACCATCATCGTGGCAGTTCTCTTCCGCGCAATGGAGGCCCTGCGGACCTTTGACCTGGTCTACGGGCTCACTGGTGGCGGTCCCGGGACCACGACGGAGACCCTCAGCTCTTTCGCCTACAAGTACTACTTCAAGTATTCGAACTTCGGGCTGGGCTCGGCGTACGCTGTGGTCATCACCATTGTGATCCTGGCGCTCAGTGTGCTCTACGTCAGCAGGATTCGCAAGAACCTACGATTCGGAGGGTAGACGACCCGTGAACTATCAGCAAAGACGGAGAGTGAGCGGGGCCCTGTCCCTGATCGCCACCGGCTTGATCGCCGTCTTCTCGCTCTCGCCCATCTACTGGATCTTCATTACCTCGCTGAAGCCCCGCGGCACCGAGTACCTTCTGCCAATTGAGCTCTGGCCGTCGAGCCCCACATTGGCGGCCTACCGCACCGTACTGACGGAGCTGGGGTTTGCGGTGCCCCTGCGAAACAGCTTCATCGTCTCCTCGGCCGTGGCGGTGTTCGGCCTGCTCATCTCGGCGCTTTCGGCCTACGCCGTCGCCCGACTCCGGTTCAAGTACCGGGTGGAGTCGCTCCTTCTGCTGCAGCTCGGCGCGATGATCCCTCCGGTGGTCACCATCGCGCCGACCTTTATGATTATCAAGACAATGGGCTTGCTGCGGACCCTACCGGCGATGATCATCCCCAACATGTTCTACAACACGCCGCTGTCCACGTGGCTGCTCGCCAGCTACTTCTCAGAGCTGCCCTTCGAACTCGACGATGCGGCGAAGATTGACGGCTACAAGCCCCTCCAGATCTTCTGGAAAGTGATCCTGCCGTTGTCTGCCCCGGGTCTCTTCTCAGCGGGGATCTTCGCCTTTCTCGGCTCCTGGGGCGAGTTCATGCTGGCCTCAGCGGTGACGATGGGCATACCCGAGGTACAAACCCTTCCGGTAGCGATTCAGAACTTCTCGCTCGAGTTCCGCTACCAGTGGACCTGGATATCGGCCGGGATCATCCTGTCCTTAATACCGGTCATTCTGATCGTCATCATATTCCAGCGCTGGGTGATCAAGGGACTGACGGCGGGCGCCGTCAAGTTCTAGCTCCAGAAAGAAAGACCTTAGGAGGATTGCGAGGACCTATGACGGGTGTCTACGTAGAGAACTTGAGGAAGGAATTTGGAGATGTCGTGGCGCTGGACGACGTCACGCTGACGTTCCCGGATACGGAGTTGACGGTGCTGGTCGGCCCTTCGGGCTGCGGGAAGACGACGCTCCTGCGCATCATCGCCGGTCTGGAGCAGGCCACCCAGGGCTCGGTATGCATCGGGGAGAAGGATGTGAGCGAGGCCCCGCCCTGGGGCCGGAACACGGCCATGGTCTTCCAGAGCTACGCACTCTATCCCCATATGACGGTCTTCAGGAACATCGCCTTCCCCCTCGAAGCGCGGAAGGTGTCGAGGGCGGAGATCCGGGCGCGCGTGGAGAGGACGGCCGAGCTTCTGGGGATCTCAAGCTTGCTTCAGAGGAAGCCCCGCGCCCTTTCCGGAGGCCAGATGCAGCGTGTCGCCATCGGACGGGCCATCGTCCGGAATCCCAAGGTCTTCCTGATGGACGAACCGCTCTCCAACCTCGACGCCAAGCTCCGAGTGAGCATGCGCGCCGAGTTGAAGCGGCTGCAGAAAGAGCTGGGCGTGACGACGATCTACGTCACCCACGACCAGGAGGAGGCGATGACCATCGCCGATCAACTGGTCGTTATGCGCAGCGGACGCATCCAGCAGATCGGCCGTGCCGAGGATGTCTACTTCCACCCCAACAACAAGTACGTGGCGGGCTTCATCGGGAGCCCGGCCATCAACTTCCTCCCGTGCACTTACGAGAGGGCGAACAGGGAGCTCGCGGCGGAGTGCTTCAACTACCCAGCTCCCCAGAGGGTGAGGCAGGCCATGGCCGAGACCTCTGCCGAGCGTCTGACGCTGGGCATCCGACCCGAGGACATCAAGGTAGACGTGGAACCCTCGCCGGGAGCGATACCGGTGTCGGTCTACATGACCGAGCCGATGGGCAAGGAGATTCTGCTGACCCTGGAGGCACAGGACACGTTGATCAAGGCACTGGCACCGGCACGGCTCCACCCCGACCTGGACGAACAACTCTGGATGCGGTTTGGGGAAGAGTGCATTCATCTTTTCGATGACGAGACCGGCGAGGCGCTTGTCTAGGCGCAGCCGGCCGCAGAGCCGAGGGAACGACGCACGCTGTGAAATCACGCACCATAGGAGAGACCATGAGCAAACAAGAGCTGCTGAATCAACTTAGGGGGGCCCTGACGGGCGATGCGAGCCAGGACGAGGTCGCCGAGGTTGCGGAAGCCGTCGTCGCCTCGGACGTGGAGATCCAGGACGCGATAGATACGGCCTCCGCCGCGATTCGCGAGATCGGCCAGAAATTCGAGACGGGTGAGGTCTTCCTGCCCGACCTGATGATCGCCGGCAAGAAGATGGAGCGGTGTATGGCCGTCTTCAGGCCCCACCTGGAGGTCGGGCAGGACAAGTCGGTGGGCGGGCGAATTGTGATCGGCTCCGTCACCGGCGACATCCACGACATCGGCAAGAACCTGGTCGCCACGATGCTCTCGGTGGGCGGCTTCGAGGTGGTGGATTTGGGCGTGGGTGTGGGAGCTATGGAGTTCATCAAAGCGGCCAAGAAAGAGAGCGCCGACATCATCGCTCTCTCCAGCTTGATGACCACGACCCTCCCCTACCAGAAGGAAGTGCTGGATCTTCTGCGGGAAATGGGTCTACGAGAGAACTACTTCGTCATCGTGGGCGGCGGCCCTGTGACACCGGAGTTCGCCGCTGACGTCGGTGCCGACGGCTGGGCGGAAAACGCGGCGCTGGCCGTAGGTCTGTGCACCACGCTGATGACCTCGGGCGACGCGCCCGCTGCAAAGACCGTCCTGGCGTAGGCACTCCGCCGGAGCTGCCGACAGACTGGCTGTACACAAAGGAGAAGACCCGTGGCGCTAGACCGCGATCGACTGATGCAAGTACTCAATCGGGCCCACAACGGCCCCGTCTGTGAGACCTTCAAGTGGGACACGGAAATCATTCCGCAGACTATTGCCAAGAACCTCACCAACTACGACCTTCGCGGGACGTGTGATACCGAGAACCCGGTGAACCAGGATGACGAGCTCGCCGACCGATTCTTCCAGGCAGGTGTAGACACCGCCGTGGAGGTCGGCATGCTCTGCATCGATACGCAGCGGCGGATCACCTTCTCGCGCGAGGAGATCGAGGAGGCCATGGAGGCCGCGCCCGCGGAGTTCACGCTGGGCGAAGGCGACCAGAAGGCTGTCTTCAAGCACAGGACGTTCGAGGACCCCACGCCGCCGGTGTGGGTCTGCCCGTTGAGCATCGCCGTATCCGAGGACCTCTTCGTGCCCATTCTCGAGGGGATCGCGCGCGTGCCCGAGGTCGACTGCATCGAGGGCCCCTCCTTTGAGGCTATCTGGGGCACCAAGATCCGGGCAGGGTCGCCTTTCGAGATGCTGGCAGGGCGTCGGCAGGCGGACCTGACCTATGAAGCGCTCCGCCGGGCAGGCCGCGAGGGGATGGGGCTCTACGCCGTCGGCACGGCTCCCACCCACTACGGCGTGCTGGGCGGGTACGGAATCCCCGGCGGGTACAAGCCGGAGCGGGACATCGTGCTCCTCCTCTCGCCCGTCGAGATGAAGACCTCATACGAGAGCCTCCACAAGCTGGCCCAGGTCTACAACTGCGACGGCATCACGTACGGCGGCTCCTGGTCGATGATCGGCGGCTATGCCGGCGGCCCGGAGGGATCGACCGTCTCGTGCATCGCCTGCACGCTCCTCCTCTACACAGCCTACCAGGCCTCCAATGGAGCCTCCTTCCCCTACGACCTGCAGACCATGGGCAACTGCGGACGCGCGGCTCAGTGGGCGCTGGGCACGGTCTTCCAGGCCCTCAGCAGGAACACCCACATCTGTGCCAACTCCGTCCTCAACCAGACGGCGGGGCCGGCGACGAAGATGCTGCTCTACGAATCGGCGGTCGGCATGATGAACTTGACCGTGTCCGGCGTGACATCGTGCACGGGTACGCGCACTGCAGGCGGGAAGTACACGGACTACATCACGCCGCTCGAGGTCAAGTTTGCGGGGGAGGTGTTCAAGAAAACGGCCGGCATGAGTCGAGAGAAGGCGAACGACATCGCCAAGAAGCTCATCCCGCTCTACGAGGACCAGCTGGGCACCCCTCCCAAGGGTCAGAGCTTCGTGGAGTGCTATGACCCTGACACGCTGGAGCCGAGCGACGAGTGGCTCCGCCTCTATGATGAGGTCAAGGACGAGGTCATCAAGGCTGGAATCCCGCTCGACTAACGCCAGGAGGGCCGATCCGGAGGCTGGCGGGACTGCGCCGCGGCCGACCAGCCTTCGTCGGTCTCCCGATATCGTTTGAGACAGGGGAAGATAATGTCGAACGACATTCTAGAACACCTGAAGCAATCGGTCCTTGCATATGATGGTAAGGCAGCCCGCACCTGGGCGGAAAAGGCCGTCGAAGAGGGGATCGATCCGCTCCACGCCCTGGCTGCCCTCACCGAGGCCATTCGCCACGTCGGCGACCAGTTCGGCCGCGGCGAGCTCTGGCTTCCAGATCTGGTAGGGGCCTCCGACGCGATGCTGGAAGCTACACCCATCCTTCAGGCAGACGTTGACCGCCGTGGCGTGGAGCGACAGAATCTTGGCACCGTGGTCATTGGCACCGTCAAGGGGGACATTCACAACATCGGGAAGTCGATGGTTGCGACGCTCCTCACCGCCGAGGGCTTCGAGGTGCACGACATCGGGGTCGACGCGACAGCCGACGCCTTCGTCGAGGCCATTCAGGAGCACGACGCCGAGATTCTGGCCCTGTCCGCCCTGATGACTACGACGGCGCCCCAGCAGAGGCGCGTGATCGAGATCCTGGAGGCGGAAGGGCTCCGAGAAGGCATCAAGGTCATGGTCGGCGGCGGTGGCATCACACAGGCCTTTGCCGAGAGCATCGGGGCCGATGGATATGATCCCACCGCCCCCGGGGCGGTGAAGCTGGCCCGATCCTTCGTGAACAGCTAGGGAGAAATCTGTGGCGAGAAAAGGATTCACCCGGAACGTCAAACCGCTGGAGATCCTGACGGAGGATCACATCTGGCGGCTGCACCGAGCAACTCTGGATATTCTACGTCACACCGGGGTGACCTTCAAGAGCAAGTGGGCCCTCGACTTCCTCGAGGGAGAAGGCTGCCTTGTGGACCGGCCCGCAATGCGGGTCCGCTTTCCCGAGGGAATCGTCGAGGAGTGTCTGCAGCGGGTCCCGAGCAGTTACCGCATCGACGCTCGGGGTCCTGACAACGACCTCATCCTGGGCGGCAGCACGCTCTATTTCACCCACTCTGCCGGGATGCAGACCCTCAACATCGACACCTACGAGCCACGAGATCCTACCAAGGCCGAGTACGTGGAGTGCGTCAAGGTTCTGGATGCGCTGCCGACCATCGATTTCCTGAGCTGCTATCCCTACTTCGGCTACGAAAACCTTCCGCCCGCGATGGCTATCCCGGAAAGCGTGGCGCTGAAGATGCAGTACTCGACCAAGCATCAGTGCACGTGTTACTCAAGCGAATGTGAGATCTTCAACATCCAGATGGCCCAGGCGACAGACCAGGAGATCACCGGGACGCTCACCTGCTCCCCGCCCCTCACCTGGGGCGACGATGCAGTGCAGGCTGCCCGCCGCATGATAGAGGCAGGTTTCCCGCTCGCCACCGTGGACGGAAATGTCCTCGGCGGCACAGGTCCGGCGACGCCACTCGGCAACGTGGCTGTCTGCAATGCCGAGCACCTGTCGATGATCACTCTGGTGCAGCTCCTGAGCCCCGGTCACCGAATCTCGGTGGGTCACTTTGCCTGCCCGATGAACATGAGGACGGGATCGCCCGCCTTTGGTCAGATTGGCGGCTCCATCAGCAACGTGATATGGAATCAAATGTGGCGTCACTACCGGGTGCCCTGCTCCAACGGCTCTCCGGGGTACGTGGACTCCAAGATGATCGACTTCCAGGCTGGTTACGAGAAAGGGATCGCTGCCCTGGCCTCTGCAGCCTCGGGCGTCAACTTCATGTTGCTCCACCTGGGGGTGTCCGCCGAGATCTCCGCTCATCCGGTGCAGGCGATTCTCGACGATGATATCGCCGGCATGGTCGGTCGATTCATCGAGGGAGAGATCATCAGCGATGAGACCCTGGCCCTCGACGTCATCGAGGAGGTAGGCCCAATACCGGGACACTATCTCGGCGCCGGACACACGCGGGAGTGGTGCCGTAAGGAGCAGTTCGTGCCCCGGACGGCGGAGCAGTCGAGCTACCAAGAATGGATCATGAAGGGAAAGCCCAGCGCCCTCGAACACGCAAAGGAGAGAATGACGGAGATCCTCGCGTCTCATGAGCCTCTCCCGCTCAGTGCAGAGCAGGAAGCAGACATCCAGCGAATCCTGGAAGACGCCCGAGCGTTCTATCGGAAGCGGGGCGAGCTCGAGTGATCCGTCCCACCATGGCACGGTCGAGGGTATCAGCATGAGGCGGAATCCAGCCACCACGCTGTGTGTGGATGTCGGGACGTCATCGTTAAAGGCTGTGCTCTACGACGCCGCAGCCAGCGTGACCGACAGAGCAATCCATCGCTACGGGTATGAAGCCAAGCAACCAGGCTGGGCCGAGGGTGACCCCCACACCTGGTGGCAGGCTCTCCTAAACGCTCTTGAGGACCTGGGCCGGCGGAGCAATCTCGGCGCGGTTCGAGCAATCTCTTTCACCGGTCAGATGCACTCGGCCGTCCTTCTAGACGAGGATGGCGAGGTCATCCCGCCGACGATTCTATGGCTGGATCGCCGGGCGAGCGACGAGACCGAGACGCTGCAGCGGATGCTCGAACTGCCTCCTTATCAGTTGAACAGCACATACACACTGCCGAAGCTGCTCTGGCTGAGGCGACACAGACCGGACACCCTCGATAGGACGGACAAGATCATCTGGCCGAAGGACTATCTCCGTTTCCGGCTCACGGAGGAGATCTGCACCGATCTCACGGAGCCGGCCGGAGCTGCCTTGCTGGACTGGCGCGAACGGGACTGGGCCGAGGAACGCTTAGATCTAGTGGGACTGAACCGGGACGTGCTGCCGCCGATTCGACCGGCAGCCGCCGACGGCGGCGCCCTTCTCCCGGACGTAGCAGCCTCCCTGGGGTTGAATCCCGGCGCCAAAGTATTGGTGGGGATGGGTGACGTGGCAGCACTTTTCGGGGCCGCACCGCCTTCACCCGGCCGGGTCTTCTGCTCCCTGGGCAGTTCCTCGATGGTCTTCGCTCCGATCGAAGAAAACCAGTACGTCCAGGATCCTGCCGACAGGCTCTACGTCTATCCCTTTGGTCCGTACCCCTTGCTGGGAGGCGTCTCCTCCACGACAGGCTCAGCCCTGGTCTGGATCTGCGAACAGTGGGGCGATCCCGGGTACGAGGCCTGTGTGAGGGAGGCTCTAGCGGTGGAGCCTGGAGCGAGCGGCCTCTGTTTCGTGCCCTACCTCGCCGGCGAGCGTAGCCCCTACTGGAGCGACAGCATCCGAGGCGGGTTCCACGGCCTGCAGCTCGCCCACACCCGAGCTCACCTGGTACGCGCGGTGATGGAGGGCGTGGCCTATAGCCTCCGCCACCTCCTCAACATCTATTCAGAGCTTGAGGTTCCCATCAAAGAGATCGCCCTGGCCGGAGGAGGAGCGACAACTGAGGGATGGCCGCAGATCATCGCTGACGTCTGCCAGCGTGACGTCCTGATCTACGCGGAGGAGGAGACGGTGACCCGCGTCCTGTTCGCACTGTGTCAGACCAGCCTGGAACAGGCCGCCTTCGAACACGCAGTCCTGCAGACATTCGAGAAGCCTCGAATCATCCGTCATCGAGAAAAGCTGGCCGACATCTATGCGGAACGATACGAGCAATACCGTGCTTTCTCCGAGTTCGCCTGGCGACGAGCCGGGGAATCGTGATACCAAACAGTTTCAGAGCGAGAACGAGAGGGCAGAGAGTTATGGTGGGTAAGACGAGAAGACTGAAGCGCCTGTTCAGGGGGCCCGAGGGTCGATGTCTGTTGGTACCCCTCGATCACGGGCCCTGGCTGGGCCCCGTCGAGGGGATCGTTCAGCCGAAAGTTGTGGTCAAGAGACTCCTGGCCGGCGGGGCCAATGCCCTGCTCGTCAGCCCCGGGTTCGCCCGTGCTGTGGAACCGATGCTCGACCCGGCGACGGCAGTTGTCCTCCGGGTGAGCCTCGCTATGGGGCTGGCGCCAGACGCGACACAAGAGACGCCGGTGGCGACGGTTGACACGGCACTCCGCATGGACGCCGACGCCGTTGCCGTCTCCATATTCTTCGGGCGGGGCGGCGAGACCGCCACAATGCGCTATCTCGGTCAACTGACCGAGCGCTGCTCCCGCTTCGCGATGCCCGTCCTCGCGGAGATGATGCCTCCTCAGGAAGATGCTTACGACGCCAGGGCCGTCGCGCACGCAGCCCGCATCGGCTTTGAGCTGGGCGCAGATATCGTCAAGACGAACTACTGCGGCGACATTGAGGAATTCCGGCGCGTTGTCGCATCATCGCCCGTCCCCATTCTGACTGCAGGCGGCCCCAGAAAGGAATCCGGGGATGAGGCAACGCTCCAATTGGTGCGTGAGGTGAGGGATGCAGGCGCCGCCGGCGTGGCCATCGGGCGCCGCGTCTGGCAGTCGGACGACCCTGAGGCCCTGGTGCGGAAGATCCACGGCATTCTCTTCCCCGACGGGAACGTTTAGCAGCCAGAGAGAGAGGATCTTATGAACCAGCAACGCGTTCGGCAGAGACTCGCCGAAATCGTGGGGCCTGAGCACGTCACCGATGAGGAATTCATTCGGCTGACGTACACCAGGGATTTCGGCACCCAGCCCCCTCGTTGGCCAGCCTACGTGGTGAGACCAGGCACGACCGAGGAGATTGCGGCCATTATGCAGCTCGCCACCGATCTGAAGATACCCGTCTCCCCGCGCGGCGGAGGGTCCGCCCAGGAAGGGGGTTGTCAGTCGGAGGGAGGGATCGTCCTAGAGACCCTGCGGCTCGATCGCATCATCGAGATTGATGAGGATACCGGCACCGTGACCGTCGAGGCGGGTATCACGTTCGGGAAACTGATGACCGAGCTCGAGGAGCAAGGCTGGAAGATCGGCATCGCGCCCTCCGGAGCGCTGGCCGGAACCGTCGGAGCTCACCTCTCTCGCCCCGGAGTCGGATGGGGCAACATCAAGTACGTCTCTCAGGGGGAGCAAGTCGTGGGCGTGAAGGCCGTCCTGCCCACCGGGGATGTGATGGAGACTGGCACGGCAGCCAATCCGGCGGCCGACAGCTTCTTCCGCTACGCCCTGGGACCGGATCTCGCCGGGCTGTTCATCGGAGCCGAGGGCGCTTTCGGCATCGTGACTGAGGCGACCCTGCGTATGTATCCCTGGCCGGACAGAATCTACCTGGAGCGCTACATCGGGACCGACCTCGGCGAGGCGATCGATGTCTTCCGCGAGATTGCACTACACAACCTGGTTTGCTACATCTCCGTGCCAGTGATCAAACCGGACATGGTCCTCTTCGACGTCAACGTGGAAGGCGACGTGGCCGAGGTTGACCACAACATAGAGAAGATCAGGGCCATCATCTCTGCCTACGACAGCGTCCGGTTCGAGGGTCCCGAGGCGCCCCAGGCGTTCTGGGACTACCGCTGGTTCAATACGGGGGAGGAGTTCAAGCAAGGCGTCGCGGGGGCGGTCAACTACTTTCTCCCGTTCGAAAAACTGGAGGAGGCAACCTACGCAATGCGGGAGATCATCGAGAGGCACGATATCAAGGAGTACGCCCAGCAGATGTTCCCGGAGCCGACAGGATCGGAGCACGTCAGCCTGCTATTCCATCACCCGGACGACCGCGAGGAATACGTGAAGATCCAGGGCGCGCTGGCGGAGATGATGGATCGCGCGTTAGCCCTGGGAGGGGCACCCTACTCCAAAGGGCGGCAGTGGGGACCACACCTGGAGCGACATCTGGGCGACACGGGCTACTGGAGAGCACTGAAAACGCTCAAACGGGCCCTCGATCCCAACCACATCATGAATCCCGGCGTCCTCGGGTTGTAGCAGGTCGGAGGCTATTGATGCTAGAGAAGTACAGGCAAGAGTTGTTTGATTGTTCGCGCTGTGGATTCTGTCGGGTCTGGGGTTGGTCCGGAGTCGAGAACGTTTGCCCAACGTACCCCTTCACGCCGGGATGGGAGACGCACTACGCCCGTGGTCGGGTGCGTCTCGCTCAGGCAACCCTGGATGGGGAGGTGGCGATCACGGAGCATCTTCTGGAGCACGCCTACGTCTGCACGCTCTGCAGCAGCTGCGAGGCGCACTGCCCCGTCGGCCTCCCGCTAAGCGATATCTTCCACGCATGGCGCACTGATCTGGCAGAGGGTGGGCACGTCCTCCCGGAGCACGAACGATTGATCTCGCTGATGAGGCGCTACCTCAATCCTTACGGCCCCAACATGGAGGAGAACGAGATTGGGAAGCCAGACACCGCCTCGGTTCTCTACTACCCCGGATGCACCACAACCCGCATGGCCCCGGAGATCGTGGACGCCGTGACCAGCAGCCTTGAGAAGCTGAACATCGACTTCGCACTGTTCCAGGAGGACACCTGCTGCAGCATCCCCTTGTATGAGATTGGGCACATATCCGAGGCAGAGGACGTGGCGCGACAGACGCTCGAGTTGATTAGCGCCTATGAGCCAGACGTGCTTCTCACCACCTGCCCCGCCTGCTTCAAGGCGTTCCGGTCGATCTATCCGGACGAGCTGGGGCTGACGCTCGACTTCGACGTCCAGCACATCACCCAGTTCATGTTGCCGCGACTGCCGGATCACGTGGCCGAGGTGCCAAAGCGGGTGACGTGGCACGATCCCTGCATTCTGGGCCGGCACCTGGGGATGTACGACGAACCTCGGGAGCTCTTGAAAGCTGTCCCGGGCCTCGAGATGGTGGAGATGCATTCGAACCGCGAGGACGCCCTCTGCTGCGGAGCCGGCGGCGGCGTCTATTTCTCTGCTCAAAGAACGGCGAGGGACGCCGTTGGCGCGCGGCTGGAACAGGCCGAAGCGACCGGAGCTCAGGAAATCATCACTTCCTGCCCAAATTGCCACGTGCGCTTCCGGCAGGGTACCCGCATCCAGCGCATGGACATGCAGGCAAAGTCCCTGGCCGAAATCATCGATGAGGCCCTGAAGGCAGAGCCGGCAGAGGGCGAGGCGCTGACATGACAGCCGATCAGGTGGACATCCTCATCGAAGGCGCCGTCATCATCACCCAAAACGCAGACCGTGACATCATCTACGATGGCGCCATCGCGATGGACGCCGGCACCATCGTCGCTGTCGGCCGGACCGACGAGATCGTCGCACAGTACGTCGGACGAAAGACGCTCAATGGCTCGGAGCGGGCCGTCATGCCAGGCCTGATAGACACCCACCACCACTTCCTTCAGAACTTCCTCAAGGGATCGCGCGACGATCTGGCCCTGGAGGACTGGATCGATCGCGTATCGGCGCCTCGCATCGTCGCGGCGGTCCAGGATTACCTGGATGGCAAATACGACCTCCAGCGCCATGCGACCCGCCTCGGGTGCGTCGAGGCGCTCCGGTCCGGAATCACGTCCATTCTAAACATGGAATGGGCCACACCCCCTGAAATCGTCGACGTGTACGAGGAGATGGGAATCCGTGCAGCCCATGCACTGACGTTAACCGACGTCGATCAGTGGCAGGCGTGCGGTATGCTCCTGCCGATGGACGAGGCGATGGACCTCGCCGACCGTCTCATCGAGCGCTGCCGCGCGTCCAGTCTCGTCTCCTTCTGGTACGGCCTGGCATGCCCGAACTCCTGCAGCCGGGATCTCTTGCAGCATGTGCGTGAGCGTGCTGACGAGGATGGCTCCGGCATTCACGTCCATATCGCGGAGACGGAGTTCGAGTGGGACAACATCCACGATCTCTACGGCACCACACCGGTGGCGTATCTCAACGAGATTGGACTTCTCGGCCCGGACGTTCTGGGCGCGCACTGCATCTGGCTCTCCGACGGGGACATCGAGATTCTCAAAGAGACCGGGACCGCGGTTTCGCATAATCCCGAGTGCAATATGAAAGTGGCAGACGGTGTGGCCCCGGTGGCAAAAATGCTCGAGACGGGCATCACGGTTTCGCTGGGAACCGATAGCTGTGCCGTCAATGACAACATGGACATGTTCGAGGCTATGCGAATCGCCGCCTTCCTCCAGAAGGTGACGACAATGGATCCGGCCGTCGTTCCCGCGGCGGAGGCATTTGCGATGGGAACACTCGGAGGCGCAAGAGCCCTGGGCATGGGGGATGAGATCGGTTCGCTGGAGGTTGGCAAGAAGGCGGACGTCATCGTAGTCGATCTCTCTCAGGCACACATACGTCCCATCAACAGCATCGTGAACAACCTGGTCTACAGTGCCAGCGCGGCCAGCGACGTTGAGACGGTCATCGTGGACGGTACGATCGTCGTCGAGGATCGTCGGCTCCTCTCCTGTGATGAGCAAGAGGTCATCGCTGAGGCCGAGGCTTTCGCCGTAGAACGCTTCTCGGAGGCGGGGCTGGACATCCCGCCTTACTACAGGACCCATCGAAAGGAAGGAACATGATGAAGAGGGCTTTGCTTTACGAACCGTTCAAGTTCGCCATCGAGGAGCAGGAGCGGCCCGAGCCAGGGCCAGGCGAGGTCCTGGTCAACGTCGCGGCCTGCGGCATTTGTGGCACGGATATCAACGCCTTCATTGGCAACAATCCCAGCGGGTGGCACGTCGTCTATCCCTTCCAGATGGGACACGAGCTGTCCGGCATCATCGCTGCCGTCGGCCCTGACGTACCGGACGAACCGGGCCTTCGCGTCGGAGACCGGGTCGTGCCCGACGGGCGGCTCCCGTGTCGCCGCTGCCACTACTGCCGCCGTGGGCTGTTCAATCTCTGCACGGATCAGGGATACGTCGCCGGCGGGTTCTCCGAGTACGCCGTCTACCCCTATCGCAACCTGGTCACTGTGCCGGAGGGGGTCTCGCTCGAGCACGCCGCATTCGGCGAGCCGCTGGGCTGCGTCGTCAACGGCAACGGGCACATCATCGATCCACCTCTGGGCGGCGTCGGGGTCGTCATCGGAACGGGCCCCATCGGCATGCTCCACCTTCAGCTCCTCAAGAGCCGGGGGCTGATGACCGTGGGAGTGGATCTGCGTGAGAAACGACTCAAAGTCGCCGCTGAGCTGGGGGCGGACGTCACGATCCAGGCCGAGACGCGCCACGAGGTCGACGCAAGAGTCGTGGACCGTGTGATGGAAATCACCGGTGGCCGCGGTGCCGAGGTTGTGGTCAGCGCGGCTGGCAACGACACTGCTGTGCTCGACGAGGCGATCAAGATAGCGGCCAAGCGGGGACAGATCCTCTACTTCGCCGCCACTCTGAGCGACCCTGCCACAGTGAATCTTGAGCCAATCCATTACCGGGAGCTCCGCCTGGTGGGCAGCCACGATTCGACCATCGCCCGTTACGAGACAGCTCTCTCCCTGCTGAAGACAGGCGCCGTGAACGTCGAACCCCTCATCACCGACCGCTTCCCGCTGGAGAAGACCCAGGAAGCGTTCGAGTTCGCCCAAACCCGCGAGGGGATCAAGGTCATGGTCGTCAACGAAAACCTGTAGGAGCACTATCCCCCTCTGGAGGTCTATGGCTGTGAAACTAGGAGATGTGGCTATTCAGGATACATTCGCCGAGGCCTGGGACCTTGAGGTCGTGCGCCTCGTGCTCACCGCCCTCTCCGAGGACGTGGCGCTCGGCGGCGCTCATCAGTTTGTCGGTGCCGCCGGCTCTAGTGAGCTCGGCTCCGCCATCAACGGAGGTATCGAGCGCACTGCGCGTCCTCAGGAGACGCCTGACGGGCGGCCCGGCGTCTTCGTCTCCCTCACCCTGCCCCCCGATCGGCGCGCAGATCTGATTGAGGAGCTGTCGCTCCGCCTGGCATTGGCGACGCTAATCCCGACGTGCGCCGTCTACGACGCCATGATCCCGAGTGCAGAGACGGAGGAGATCGATCTCTATGGGCCGACGGCTGCAAGGTGGCAGGGATATGACACGACACGGGAGATGGACGGGAGAGCAGTATGTGTCGTCCCCACCACTACGGGAGAGTTTGTGTACCAGAAGACGTTGACTCTGTCCACGTCCGGCACCGATGGTCACTTCGTCTGCTACGCCACATCGGAAGCGTCGGCGGTCCTGGCGGTGCAGGCCGCGAAAGATGCCATCGCCGGCGTGGATGGCGTGTGCCCGATGGGCTATGGGCTGGAACAGATCTTTCGGGAGCTCGATTATGTGCCGGCTCTGCGGGACCGGGTCGAGGAGAGCAAGGTGCCTCAAGGCGTCTCGTCTATCCTCAACCTGCTGATGTTTGGGGCATCCCCAGCCCTGATGCGCGAGGCGATGAAAGCTGGGATCGAAGCCGCCGCGCGGGTCCGGGGTGTCCGGAAGATCGGAGCGATGAACTTCGGCGGGGCGTTTGGAAGGCACCAGTATCATCTCAACAATCTGCTTTCAGGATGACTACACGACAGGAGGCAAGAGGACGATGAAGTATCGGAAACTTGGCAAGGCGGGATTTGAGGTCTCAGAGGTTGGTTATGGTGGATGGTGTATCGGCGGCGACTGGTGGAAGGGCAGTTGTGACCAGGATGCCCTCGACTCCATCAACCTGGCACTCGATCTCGGCGTCACCTTCATCGACACCGCCCTCGGGTACGGTGATGGACACAGTGAGCGGTTGATCGGTCAGGTCCTGGCTGAACGGTCCGAGGACGTCCACGTCGCGACGAAGATCCCGCCGAAAAACTTCAACTTCGGCCCGGGTCCGGGTGACTCGATGGAGGAGGTCTTCCCCGCAGAGTGGATCGTGGAGTGCACGGAGAACAGCCTCAAGAACCTCGGCGTCGAGCAGCTCGATCTACAGATGTTTCACGTCTGGTTGGACGAGTGGGCAGAGCACGATGAATGGAAGAAGGCAGTGGAAACACTGAAGAGCGACGGCAAGATCCGCGCCTTTGGCCTCTCTCTGGTCTTCCCCCTAACCGATGATCACGTTCCCCACCGGGCCGTCGAGACAGGGCTGGTCGATGCGTGCCAGGTCGTCTACAATATCTACCAGCAGGAGCCTGAGGCCAAGTTGTTCCCTCTGGCGGAGAAGGCTAACGTTGGCATCATAGCCCGTTGTCCGCTCGATGAGGGAGCACTGACGGGGAAGATCACTCCGGACACCTGCTTCCCTGAGGACGACTGGCGGAACGACTACTTCTGCGGGGAGCGAAAAGAAGAGGTCATGGAACGCGCGGAGCAGCTTCAGTGGCTCATCGAGGAGAGCGAAGCCGGGTCTCTGCCGGAGGCCGCGCTCCGCTACATCCTCAGTCACTCGGCCGTCTCCACCGTGATCGTCGGGATGCGGAACACCAAACACGTGCGGGCCAATGCCGCGACCTCAGATAAGGGCCCCCTCTCCGACGAGGCCCTAAATCGGCTCAAGGATCACGCCTGGCCTCATAACTTCTGGGTGTAGACGGCAAACCGGACCCTGAACTCAAGATGTCGAGCGGGCCTGGCACTGTCCGGGGCCAACAAGCCCGATCCGATTCGAGGGTATCGACGCAGGCTCGGTAGCAATGAGGGCACCAGGTCGTTCCGCATGGTATTAGACTGACCGTATGACCATCAGGAGCGACTGAAGGAGTCGGCGCCTTGGAGCGAAAGCGCTCTCTGATGTCGAGCTTGGACCCTGACTAGCACGCCAGGCGCGTGAGGAGACCGCAGGACGTGGCAAACGAGCCCACGAGACCCGACCAGGTTGATCTGTTGATCCACCATGGCGTTGTTGTCACCATGGATGGCGATGGTGAGATACTGTATGACGGAAGCCTGGCCATCCACGATGCCCGCATCGTCGACGTGGGTCCAGCCGACCGGATTGCCGAACGTTACACCGGTTCGGAGGTCCTCAACGCCCGGGGAAAAGCCGTCCTCCCCGGCCTGATCAACGCCCACCATCACTTTCTGCAGACGTTCCTCAAGGGGTCTCGCGACGATCTGCCCTTTGCCGACTGGATTGACCAGGTCTCGTCGCCCTTCATCAGCATGGCCGTGAGCGACTTTCTTGCCGGGCAACCGGACCTGCAATGTCAAGCCGCGCGGCTGGGATGTGCTGAGGCGCTCCTCTCGGGGATCACGTGCGTTCTGAACATGGAGTGGGCCACGCCACCCGAGCTGATCGACGTTTACGCTGAGATGGGACTCCGCGTCATCCACACACTCTCGATGTCCGACGTCGACCAGTGGGGAAACGCCGGGATGCTCCTGCCCGTCGACGCCACATTGGAGCTCGCGGAGGATCTCATCCCGCGATGCGGATCCGTGCCAGAAGAGAGAATCAGCTTCCGGTACGGCCCGGCGTGTGAGAACTCCGTCAGCGCGGACTTGCTCCAGGAGGTCCGCGACAGGGCGACCCGTCACGGCGTCGGCATTCATATGCACGTCGCCGAAAGCCGTCTCAGCTGGGACAACATCCACGCGCGCCACGGCACGACGCCTGTCCAGTACCTGCACGATCTTGGGCTCTTGGGACCTGACCTCCTAGCCGCCCACTGCATCTGGCTCTCCGACGAAGACGTGGAGATCCTGGCCAGGACAGGGACGGGTGTATCGTACAGCCCCGAGTGCCACATGAAGGTAGCCCTGGGGATCGCGCCCATTGTCGAGCTGCTGGAAGCAGGGGTTCCGGTCGCGCTGGGTATCGACAGCAGCGCCGTCAACGACAACATGGATCTCTTTGAGGCCACCCGCGTGGGCGCTATGCTGCAGAAGATTGAGACCATGGATCCGGCCGTCCTGCCGGCCGCTCAGGCACTGGAGATGGCAACCATCGGCGGCGCGAGGGCATTGGGCATGGATAGCGACATCGGATCCCTGGAGCCCGGGAAGAGAGCGGACGTCGTTCTCGTCGACCTGTCCGGTATCCACTTGCGACCGATAAACAACATCCTTAACAATCTGGTCTACTGTGCCTCCGCGCCCGCCGATGTCTCGGACGTCATCGTTGGCGGGGAAGTGCTGGTCCGCGACCATCAACTCTGCCGATTCGAGGCGGGAGAGGTCGCGGCCGAAGCCGAAAGATTCCTCTGTAGGAGGCTAACCAGCGCGGGCATGCGCCTTCCCCGGTTCTATGACAGCGTGAATGAGACGTGCGGAAACCCTTGGGACTGATATGGAACAACTGAACCTTGGCATCGTCGGCACTGGTGTGGCGGCTCGCATCCTCCACTGGCCCGCCCTGGAGAGGTTGTCGCACCGCTACAGTATTGTGGCCGTCGCCAACCGGACCCGCTCGAAGGGCGAGGCATTCGCGGACATGATCGGGCTGGATCGCTCGAACGTCTACAGTGACTACCGGGACCTGCTCGCCCGGGACGACGTGGACGTGGTTGACCTGGCGCTGCCCCCCTCAATGAACGCCGAGGTGGCAAGCGCGGCTGCCGAGGCCGGTATCCACGTCATCTGCGAGAAGCCGGTGGCTGTTAGTCTGGCGGGTGCGCGGGCGATAGCGAAGTTGCCGGCTGACTTCGGCGTCAAGGTACTCGTCGCCGAAAACTTCCGATACGAGAACAGCCTGCGACACGCCCGTCGTCTCATCGACTCGGGGGCCATCGCCCGCCCGTTCATGATCTCCTACCAATGGATGCAGCCCGTGCCGCCAGAAGACGAGATTGCGGCACGCCCCTGGCGCCAGGACCCCGTGCACCCGGGGGGGTTCCTAACCGACCACGGCGTTCATATGATCGACGCGGTCCGCTATCTGATGGGCGACTTGGCGGCGGTCCAGGCATTTGGGTCCGACCGGCGCGATTTCTTGACGGGGTTTGACAACGCGATATACGGCCTCGAATTCACCTCAGGGGCGCTCGGTTCGATCCAGTGGTCCTTCACCGTGGCGTCAGAGCTGGCATGGCAGGCCCAGCTCTGGTCGGACGAGGAGACGATGACGGTCTTGTCGGACCACATCGTGCTGAGCCGAAAGGATCGCCCGACCGAGACGCTGGAGGTCACTGGCCCAAGCAGCTTCGTGAACGAGTTTGAGGACTTCCATGAGGCGATCGTCAACGACAAGACGCCCGAAATGACGATCCGGGACGGCGTCATGGATCTACAGGCCGTCATGGCAGCGCACCGGTCCATTGTTGAGGGACGGGTCGTCTTTTTAGACAACGAAGAGTAGATGGCGTGACCGCACCCGGGGAGATGAACTGAATGAAACTACAAGATAAGGTGGCAATCGTCACTGGCGGGGCCTCCGGTCAGGGCCGAGCTATCGCCGTCCTCTTCGCACAGGAGGGCGCGAACGTCGTCGTGGCTGACGTGGACGTGGCGGGCGCCGAGAGCACGGCGCAGGCAGTCATATCCGCCGTGGCAAGATCCACCAGTCCCGGAGGTGCCAGGGCGCTGACGATTCCCACAGACGTCAGCGATGAGGCCGCCGTGGAGGCTCTCGTTTCCGAGACTGTCCGTGCATTCGGCAAGGTGGACATCCTCGTCAACAGCGCCGGGCGCCTGGGCCCGGCCGGCAAAGACACAGCCGACCAGTTGACGCTCGAGGAATGGGACGTCACGCTGTCGGTGAACTTGTTGGGCCCGTGGCTCTGCATCAAGTATGCCGCGCCCATCATGCGGGCACACGGTGGCGGATCGATCATCAACGTCGCCTCCACGGCAGGACTCCGCCCCTTCGCCGGAGCGGCCCCCTACTGTGTGTCAAAAGCCGGGCTCCTCATGCTCACCAAGACCGTGGCGCTGGAGTACGTCGGCGACGGCATTCGCGTCACCGCCATCTGCCCCGGGCACATCGACACCCCGATGATGGACACGGTGATCAGCGACATGGAGCAGCAGGGAAACGCCAACGCCCGCGAGCAGGTCCGCACGCAGAGCAATCCAATGGGACGCCTGGGGACGCCCGAGGAGGTGGCCGCCGTGGCTCTCTTCCTGGCGTCCGAGGATGCCTCATTCGTGACGGGATCCTATGTCCTGGCCGACGGCGGCTACATGGCCGGATGACGACAGGAGGTACGGATTGAGTTCGATAGCATGGGTTGATCTCTCGAGTGGCAGGATACGTGTTGAACCGGTGAATCCCGACCTCGCCTCCCTCTTCCTGGGAGGGCGGGGGCTCGGCGCGGCTCTCCTGTTCAATCACGTCGCGGACACTGGGAACCCATACGCCGCCGAAAATCCCCTCATCTTCGCCGTGGGACCTCTGACGGGAACACCCTGGCCCACCGGGGCCCGGAGCCACGTCACGTTTCACTCGCCGCTCACCGGGATCTATGGCTATGCGAATGCCGGCGGCTACTTCGGGGCGGCTTTGCGCCAGGCAGGGTACGATGCCCTGGTGATCTCGGGACGATCGGAGCGCCCGGTCTTCCTGGATGTGGGGCCTGAGGCAATAGGAGTACGCTCCGCCGACCATCTGTGGGGCCAGGGTACGCAGGCCACCGAGGACACTCTCGGAGGAGGAGGAGCCCGTGTGGCCTGCATCGGGCCCGCCGGAGAGCATCGCGTCCGGGTGGCATCGATCATGGTTGACGGCAGTCGGGCCATGGCGCGCTGCGGCGGCGGGGCCGTGATGGGCAGCAAGCACCTCAAGGCGGTGGTCGTGCGAGGCAAGAAGAGCCTCGACTTACCGCCCGCTTTCCGAGAGGAGGCGCGCAGCGCCTTCAAGCAGGTTCGCGATCATCCGCACGTCACCGGGCTGCGCGACTGGGGCACGGTCGTGCTGGTCGCAGGAAAGAACGCCACCGGCGATCTGCCCTCCTACAACCATCAGGAAGGACAGGTCCCATGGGCACAGCGCGTAGACGCCGAAGCCGTATCCACGTACACGAAGCGGAATGCGGGCTGCTTCGCCTGCCCCATCCGCTGCGGGCGGGTGACCCGGGTGAAGACTGGCCCTCACGCAGGCGATCTTGAAGGCCCGGAGTACGAGACCCTCGACGCCCTGGGACCCATGTGCGGTATCGACGATCTTGAGGTCATCATGCACGGCAACCGTCTGTGCAATGACCTGGGTCTGGACACAATCTCCACCGGCACCACCATCGCCTTCGCCATGGAGTGCCGCCAGCGCGGCCTTCTGGATGATCCTCAGCGCGCATTGACCTGGGGAGACGCCGACACGCTGCTGGGCCTGATCGAGGACATCGCCCACCGCCGGGGCCTGGGCGATCTTCTTGCAGAGGGGACGCGCCGCGCAGCCCGGGAGATCGGTGGCGAGGCTCCGCGATTCGCCATGCAAGTGAAAGGGATGGAGCTGCCCCGGCAGGAACCGCGAATTGCTAAGGGATTCGGCTTGGGGCACGCTACCTCGAATCGGGGCGCCGATCACCTCTACGCCCTGCCGACCATCGACCTGGCTGGAAATCTGGAGGCCGCCGAGAGACTCTTTCCGGGCGCCATGGTTCCCAAGTTGATGGACGTCGCCGACGAAACCCACAAGCCTGACCTGATCGTCCTTACAGAGCACTACTGCGCGGTATCGGATGCTCTGGGCGTCTGCAAGTTCAGCACCGCCGAGACGTATGCCCTCTACCCGGAGGACCTGGCCCGGGGACTGAGCGCCCTCTGGGGACGTCCCATTAACGCCGAGGCATTGTTGACCGCCGGTGAGCGGATCGTGAATCTCGAACGGCTCTACAATGTGAAGTTGGGACTTGACCGATCCGACGATCGCCTCCCGGTGCGTTTCACGTCGGAACCGCTGCCCGTCCACACGTTCGTCCGCGAGACAGGTGCGGATACTCTGCGGCCTTCGGCCGATCCGGTTCACGTTGGCCGGCTCCACGACTTCGAGTCGATGCTCGATCGTTACTATGAGCTGCGCGGTTGGGACAGCCACGGCGTCCCAACCGAGGATAAGTTGGAGGAACTGGGGATTCGAGCAACCTATGGGTAGTATGAACCTGGTCATCAGGAACGGTTCGCTGATCACACCGACGGGCCCTCTCAGGACAGACGTTGGTGTCGTCGGCACGCATATCGCGGGTCTTGCCGATGAGCTGCGCGGGACATTGGAGATCGACGCCGGGGGCTGCTACGTGCTGCCGGGGGGTGTCGACCCTCACGTCCACCTTCAGATGCCCGCGGGCGACTACGTCAGCAGCGACGACTTCGCCAGCGGGACGATAGCGGCGGCCCTGGGGGGCACGACGACCGTGATCGACTTCGTCGAACCTGAACCGGGCGAGCCTCTCATGGAAGCGCTGGAAAAGCGTCAGGCAGAAGCAGACGGGAAGGTAGCCATCGACTACGGGCTGCATATGACGATTCCTGCGTGGCACGCTGCCCACCCCGCCTCACTGACAAGCTTGTCTGACATGATTGACGCCGGCGTGTCCAGTTTCAAGCTCTACATGGCCTACGATGGGTTTCGCCTCACGGACCCGCAGCTTCTGGATGTCCTCGCGGCTGTTCAGGACGCCGGCGGCCTCGCCATCGTTCACTGTGAAAACGGCCCAATCTGCGAGTATCTCCGCTCCCGCGCCCTGGATCGGGGACACACCGAGCCCCGCTATCACGCGGTGACCCGCCCCCCGCGTCAGGAGGCGGAGGCAGTGAGTCGCCTGATCGACATCGCGTCTCTGGCCGACTGCCCGGTCTACGTCGCCCACGTCTCCTGCCAGTCGGCTCTGTCTCGGATAGTAGCTGCGCGAGCCCGCGGCGACGTGGTCTACAGTGAGACCTGCCCTCAGTATCTGTTTCTAGACCAGTCCGCGCTCTCCGCAGTCCACGGCGAACGGATGATCTGTGCCCCACCACTGCGCACCGCTGCCGACAGGGATGCGCTGTGGAACGGGCTGCGGCGAGGCGCCATCGGCGTCGTCTCGACCGACCACTGTCCCTTCCGGGCGGCGGAAAAGGCGGGTCATCCGGACTTCACCGCGGTGCCGGGCGGCGTACCGTCCATCGAGGCGCGGCTGGCGCTGGTTCACGACGCCCTGGACGACCAAGATATGACCCTGGAGGACTGGACGCGGGTCTGTGCCTCGCGACCGGCGGACATCTTTGGTCTCAGCTCCAAAGGGCGTGTCGCCGTCGGTCTCGATGCGGATCTCGTCGTGTTTGACCCGGCGCGGGAGATGACCATCGAGGCCGGCAAGACGCTGCACGAGCGGGTTGACTGGACCCCTTACGCAGGCATCTGCGTCCGCGGTTGGGCACGGGACGTCATCTGCCGCGGGGAACTCGTCGTCGATGACGGCAGGTTCGTAGGGCGCAAGGGTGGTGGCAAGTTCGTACCCAGAATGGAGCCGCTGCGAAGAGAGGCACCGTGTTGAGAGCGCACCTCGCTTGCCAGTCCGTAACGCATCAACAGAGGAACCACGCATCTGAAACGCGGACCCGTCGAAGACACCTCGGGTTCTGGTCAATGCCTCAGCCGGGGCTCGGTGGCTTGATGAGCCTGAGCAAGACGCAAAAAGGTCACATCCTGGCATCCACAAATCGGAGGAGCGCGTGCAGTTAAGGATTCGCAAGGACAAGTGCAGCGGCTGTCTCATCTGCACGACATTCTGTTCTTTCCACCACGAACGGGTGATCAGGCCAACCCTGGCCCGGATCCGCATCGAAGCAGAGACCGACAACGGGCCTTTCAGCCCGCAGGTATGCCGCCAGTGCAACGCCCGCCGCGCTGCGGAGGGGGCTCTTGCGCCGTGCGCTGAGGCCTGCCCCGAGGCCGCCATCACTTTGGAGGAGAGTTCGGGCGCCTGGGTCATCGATTCCGAGACCTGTACGGGATGCAGGGCCTGTGAAGAGGCCTGCCCCTTCGAGATGATTGTCTTTGACGACCAGCGTGGGCAGGCGCTCAAGTGTGACCTCTGCGGGGGAGAGCCGGTCTGCGCGGCGATGTGCCCCAGCAGCGCCATTGAGATTAGGAGCAGATGACCATGTTTTCATACAAGGGGTATGCTGGCAAGTGGCTCCACGTCGATCTCACCACCGCGCGCGTGACGTCCCACCCCTATGACCAGCTGATGGCGGAGGACTACCTGGGAGGGAACGGGTTCGGCGCGCGCCTGCTCTGGGACCACGTCGGCCCGGACGTCGCCCCGCTGGCCCCGGACAGCTTGCTCATCTTCTCCACCGGACCGCTGTGCGGCACCCTTGTGCCCAACCCGGGCCGCATGGAGGTCATTGCCAAATCGCCGCTCACTGGAATCTACGGAGACTCGAATGCTGGCGGGTTCCTGGGACCGGAACTCAAGTTCGCGGGCTGGGACGCCGTCGTGGTGACCGGACGCTCCGATGAACCCGTTTACCTGGCTATCCAGGACGCGCAAGTGGAAATCCGCGACGCGCGCGGATTGTGGGGGATGACGACATCCCAGGCCGAATCGACCATTCGTGACCAGTGGGACGACCGGGGCGTCAAGACAGCCATCATCGGTCCGGCTGCCGAAAATGGCGTCCTCTTCTCCGGCATCCAGATCACCCCACAGCGATCAGCGGCCCGCTGCGGCCTGGGGACCGTGATGGGGAGCAAGCGGCTTAAGGCCATCGCAGTGCGCGGCAGCGGGGCGATCCACGTCGCTGATCCCGATCGCTTCTATGAGATATCCACTGAACTCCATCATCGACTGCGCGCCAACCCCATCTTCGAGGCGGTCTCCGCCCACGGAACGCCCGGCATCGTCTCGATGATGGACGCCCTCGGCCGTTTTCCGACGAAGAACTTCCAGATGGGCTCGTTTCCCGAGATCGACGGGCTCAATGCCGAAGCGCTGGAGGCCCGGGCCTTCGTCCGCCATCTCGCGTGCTTCGGCTGCCCCGTGGCATGTGACAAGCTCTACACGCTGGCGGACGGTCCTTTTGCCGGTACGTCGCTCCGCAGCGTCGAGTACGAGACGCTGAACTCGATGGGGGCCGCCGTATGGAATGCCGACCTTGATACCGTGCTGGAGGCCAACCGGGTCTGCGACGAGCTGGGGATGGATACCATCTCCGCCGGTCGCGCCATCAGCTTCGCTATGGAGCTCTGGGAACAGGAGATCCTCAACCTCGACGAAACAGATGGGATGGCCCTCAACTGGGGAGATCGGGACGTGATCCTCACGCTGCTCGACAGGATGGCCCGGCGAGAGGGTGATTTTGCCACGTTGCTCTCGCGAGGCGTCCGACAAGCTGCTGAGGCCATCGGCCGCGGATCCGAGGAGTACGCCATGCACGTCAAGGGGATGGCGATCGCCGCTCAGGATGGGCGGGCCCAGAAGTCCATGGGCCTGGCGCACGTGACCTCCAACCGGGGCGCCGACCATCTCAAGGCGTTTCCCACCATCGACGAGACCGGCTACCCGGACGAGGCCCGTCGCCGCTACGGCGAGGAATACCTACCGGAGATGGCCCAGCCCCTGGCGACGAAGCACAAACCCTTCCTCGTCAAGGACGGAGAGGACTTTGGTGCCGTGGTCGACTCGGTCGGAGTCTGCAAGTCCGGGGGCACGTTCGTGCTAGCCGAGATCTACTGGTCCGATCTTGCCGCTGCCCTGGAGGCCGCAACCGGGATGACGATGCCGGTCGAGCGCCTGAAGCGCATCGGCGAGCGGATATACAACCTCCAGCGCTGCTACAACGCCCGCCACGGCATCACCCGGGCCGACGACCGGCTGCCGCGCCGCTTCAGCGAGGAACCCTCGCCTTCGGGCAATGCAAGAGGAGAGACTATCCAACTGGAGGCCATGCTGGACGAGTACTACCAACTGCGCGGGTGGGACCCCGAGACCGGATGGCCCACGAAGGAAAAGCTTCGGGAGCTGGGGCTTGACGAGGCAATCGAGGCACTCGGCCTGTGAGCAGCACATCAGCCATCTCGGTGAGCGTCTGCTACCACAACGTCCTGCGCAGGGCGGCGGGTGTCGCAGCCACGGAACTCTCGCTCCCCCGGGGCTCCTCGGTGCGCGATGCGCTGGAAGCGCTCTCCACGGCGTCCACCGATGCGCTTTGCAGTCTGCTCTTCACGGCCGAGGGAAGCATCGTCCCCTATCTGGTGGTCTTTCGAAACCATAAGCTCGTCACCCACGACCAGTTCGATGATACGGAGCTGGCGGACGGCGATGAGCTCAAGCTCTTTCCCGCCGTCTCAGGTGGGTGACACAGTAGACAGAGACATATGGACACGACCCTGATCCTTGGAAAGATGCTCTGGTCCGACACGACCCGATTGGCCCGCCCCGATTGGGGCGTCGCGGTGGAAGGGACGCGGATCCTGGCCGCCGCGCCGAACGCCGAGCTATCCTCCCGGTTCCCCGACGCCCACCTTGTCGACGCCACCGATTGCGTGATCACGCCCTCGTTCGTCAACGCCCACCATCATACCTACGGCGTCCTCTCCCACGGGATTCCATTGGACGACCCGCCTGCCGGATTCTGGGCCTTCCTCGAGGACTTCTGGTGGCCGCGAATTGAGGATCGCCTGACGCACGAATTGATCGCCGCCGCCACCGAATGGGCCTGCCTAGAGATGGTCCGCTCCGGCGTCACCACCTTCTACGACTGCCTGGAGGCTCCTCACGCCCTGCCCGGCGCCCTCGATGTGCAGGCGGAGGTCGTGCGGCGCTCGGGTCTGCGCGGAGTGCTCTCCTTCGAGGCCACCCAGCGCGTGGGCCCCGAGAACGGCGAGCTGGGCCTCCGGGAGAACGCCCGCTTCATCGATGCCTCCCGGGAGGCGGGCGGGCTCGTCTCCGGGATGATGTGCTTCCACACAACCTTCACGTGCTCGGCCGACTTCATCCAGCGCGCCTTCGAGATGGCAATGGAGCGGGACGCCAGAGTTCATATGCATCTCTCCGAGGGCACGTATGAGCCCGAGTACTGCCTATCCCGTTTCGGCGTCCGACCCGCCCTCTACTACGATCAGCTTGGTGTCCTGGGCCCCCACGTCCTGGCCTCCCAGTGCGTCCAGGTCGACGACGACGAGATCGCCCTGCTGGCCCGCCGGGACGTCCACATCTCCCACCAGCCGGTCTCTAACTGTGAGGTTGGCGGGGGCTTTGCGCCGGTCCCCGAGATGCTCGAAGCGGGTCTCAACGTCGCGCTGGGGAGCGATGGCTACGTGAACAACATGTTTGAGGTGATGCGCAGCGCGGCACTGATGCCTAAGGCCCGCTTGCTCGATCCCGGGATCATGCCCGCCGCAACAGCCTGGACCATGGCCACTCAAAATGGCGCCAGGGCGCTGGGCTTCGACGAACTGGGTACGCTGACCCCTGGCCAATCGGCTGATCTGCTGTTGATCGGTGCCGACCTTCCAACGCCTACCTCGGCCCACAACGCGGGGGACCAGCTGCTCCTCTGGCGTAACCCCCACGACCTGCGGGGTGTGATGTGCGCCGGCGAGTGGCTGATGGAGGACGGGGAGGTGGTGGGTGTGGACGAGGAGGCGGTGCGCGCCAGGACCGCCGAGGCAGCCGCACGCCTGTGGCACTCGTGATGGCGGCCGTCCTAGAGCTCCCGACCCTCCGCTCTGCATCCACCGTGAACCTGGAGGAAGTGTGATGCCCAATCTGAGCGTCGATCTCTGCGGCATACGGCTCCGGAACCCTCTCGTCCTAGCCTCCGGTCCCCTCTCGTGGAACGCGGACGCGATTCGCTCGGCCTTCGACGCCGGCGCGGCTGCCGTGGTCACCAAGACGATTCGTCCTGAGGCCACCGTCAATCCCACACCCCACATCGCCCAGGCCGGAGGCCGGACCATGCTCAACACCGAGGGCTGGTCCGATCTGCCCGCCGAGCAGTGGATCGAGGACGAGCTCCCATCCCTCGGCAACTGGAACGGTGTCGTCATCGCCAGCACGGGTCATACCCCGGCAGAGGTCGAACGCCTGGCCCGGCCCCTGGCTGAGGGCGGCGCGGACGCTCTGGAGATTGTCTCCTATGACGCCCGCGACGCGGCCCCGATGGCGCTGGTCGCCAAGCGGATCGTGTCGATCCCCGTCCTGGTCAAGGTTAGCGGCAACTGGCCCAACCTTCCGGACGTGGTGAGCGCCTGTGTGCAGGCTGGAGCCGACGGCTTCACAGCCATCGACTCAATCGGGCCCACCCTGGCCGTCGATGTGGAGACCGGCCGCCCAGTGCTGGGTTCCTTCGCCTGGCTCTCTGGTGATGCGATCCGCCCCATCGCCCTGCGCGCTGTGGCGCAAATCCGGCTGGCGCACGACATCCCTGTGGTCGGCACAGGCGGCGTCGCGCGGGCTGAGCACGTCGTTGAGATGGTGATGGCCGGGGCGACGACAGTCGGCGTTCACACCGCGCCCCTCCTCCAGGGCCTGGACTGGTTCCAGAAGACGCTACAGCGTTTGCAGCGGTGGATGGAAGAACGGGATGTCGGCTGCCTCACGGACCTCCGCGGCAGCGCCCTCCCCTTTCTGCGCCAGGAGGCCACCCATGAGGCGCTAGCCTTCACGTTTGACCGTGAGGCCTGCACGGCATGCGGCCGCTGCGTGACGGTCTGCGCGTACGAAGCCAGAACGCTGACGGCTGACCGAGAGATGCGACTGGATAGATGCCTGTGTCGGTCGTGCGGTCTCTGCGCATCGGTCTGCCCCACGGGGGCGCTGCGGACGCGGTGAAGCGTGTGGGCGCCAGATCCTCATCTCACCGACGAGAGGCCAAGGCGCCGCCCTGCCCTGACCTGCACCCTCGCTCCGACCGCTCCCCAGCCGCCAGCTCGGTCGCCTTCGCCAGGGCCATCCCTCGCCACCGGAAGTCGCTCTGCCTCGAATCCTTGGAGCGTGCAGCGTGACCTCCATGCCGCCTGTCCCTCCCTTGACGAAAACCACGGCGCCCCCACAATAGTTGCCGAGAGCACACCGGCTTGATTGGCCCCCAGATCAAGCAAGGAGTCAGCAGGCTGGCGAGGACGCCGACGCACTCAGAACTGCGAGGCCGTGCAGCCAACCCTTCTCCAACTCTGTCCAACGAAACCCAGAGCAACCTCGCACCCATCTCGTCACCAGCAGCGCAGGTTTTCTGATACAATCGAGGTGCATCGGATCATGGCACCTGTCCCGAGACGTGCGAATCACGAGCCGCCCTACCGTGATTCAGAGCGGAGTGACAGACAGGGCGGCCGTGGGAGAGACGGCTTCCGCGAGGGTCTCGAAAAGCGTCAGGATCATCGTGTCCCTCAGTGACGATGCAGGCGGAGAGGCCGCCTCGCGTCGGTTTGGCCGAGATCGCACTGATATGGCACGGCCGGAGGACGAACGACTCCGGCTCTAGCTCTCATCTCAGGTTAGCCTGACCGTTCTAGTGAGGAGGATCAAGATGTACGAGAGCACCAAGGACCTGCCCGACATCGTACAAGACGTGCTGCCAGAAGGGGCCCAGGAGATCTACGTGGAGGCATACAACAGGTCCTGGGAACTCTATGACGAGGAGAACACAAGCGAGATGTCCCGGGAAGCGGTTGCGGACCGGGACGCGTGGGCTGCAGTGAGCCGCAAGTTCACCAGAGATGACAGGACCGGCAAGTGGTATCCGGCCGGAGAAGTCCCGGAGCACGAAGACGATGAAGAGGGAAAAGGCTTGTTCGACAAGCTAAAGGACATCGTATAGCCGCCGGCAGCAGGACTGAAGCACCGCCCACCTCAACTCGAGTCTTTGTCATGCGTCGCAGCAGGGGATGGTCTCTGAGGGTCTTCACCCTTCCGCTGAACGGTATTCGCTCCGGGGCGTTGGCTGTAACACTGGACAAGCCGATGTGGCATCGAAAGGTCCCTCTGCTCGCGGGCTGCCCGATGATGGTCGCCCTGGCGGCCGCCGGTAATGCCGTGGGAGTGAAACTCGCGGATGCACCAGCCGAACGGTGCGGATCACAGCGGAGGCTGTTGACCGGTCTCCGCTCCTGCTTGCCAGGTCCCGTTGCGTCGACGATCTAGAGGCCCGGTCGCGCAGCCTTGAACCTGACACTGAAGCTATAAGACTTGGGGAAGACATCCTAGCGCAGACCGTGAACCGGATCGGCGAGGGCAACCCCGTTATCCTCACCACGACGGCCTCGCGAGGTTCCTTGATCACCGAGAGATAGCGCCGCCCCGAAGACTCGGCCCGGCGGCTACGGGGCTCGATCTAGATCCTTCACGTTCCATGGGAGACCGGGCCGGGGGAAATGGATATCCGCTCAAATCCGAAATGCCCAATAGCACGGCGACAGGTAGCGGAGTAGCTGGACGCGTGAGCACCCTGAACAAGCCTTCCAATCAGATGCGCCGACAGTCGCTGGCGTCAGCCATCGGCCGCAGGGCTCGTCCACCGCTCTTCAGGAATCGACATCCTCAGGCTGCCCAAGTGTCTCGAGCACAACAAAGAGAGATCTGGAAAGGCCAGAAAAGATCATGAAACGTCGGTGGTTCGTCTCCTGGATGGCAGGATTGATACTCCTCGCTCTACTTATTGGCGTGGCTGGGGGCGTCTACCTCGACCGCATGGTGCTATCCCCCGTCAGTGGATCTGTACAGGTGCCAGAGGAGGCCGCCGCCGAGTTTGAGCTGATGGCAGAGGTCTGGCAGACTATCGAGCGACAGTACGTCGACCAGGAGGGCCTCGAGCCCCGCCAGATGGCGTACAGCGCCATCAGCGGCATCGTGCAGACACTGGGGGATGCCGGACACACCCGCTTCCTGACGCCGGAGCTGGCGAGGCATCACGAGAACCAGATTCAGGGGGAGTTCGAGGGCATCGGGGCCTACGTGGAGATCGAGAACGGCCGCGTGGTGATTGTCGCCCCCATCGATGACACCCCGGCTCAGCGGGCAGGCCTGGAGCCGGGCGACGTCATCCTGGCCGTCGACGGCCAGGACACCACGCAACTCTCCCTGGATCAGGTGGTGAGCCGGGTGCTGGGGCCGGCAGGCAGCGAGGTGACGCTGAAGATCCTGGATCCGGACACGGGCAAGACGGGCCAGGTCACCCTCGTACGGGCCACGGTGGATCTCGATCTGGTGACTTGGCGCCAGCTCCCGGGAACAAGTGTGGCCTATGTTCGGATCTCCGCATTCAGCGAAGGGGCCACGCAGGATCTGGAGGCCACCCTGGACGATCTTGAGGGTGAGGAGATCACCGGCCTGCTCCTGGATCTGCGCAACAACCCGGGGGGACTGCTGGATGAAGCTGTTGGCGTGACCAGCCACTTTGTAGAGAGCGGAAACGTGCTGCTGCGAAGAGGAGCAGACGGGGAGATTTCGGAGGAACCGGTGAGGAAACGAGTTCAGGCAACCGACCTCCCGATGGTCGCTCTCGCGAACGGCGGTACGGCCAGTGCAGCAGAGATCGTCACAGGGGCCCTGCAGGACCACGAGCGGGCCATCGTTGTCGGAACGACGACATTCGGGGCGGGAACCGTTCTCAACCAGTTCACGCTGTCCGATGGGTCGGTGCTGCTGCTCGCCGTCGAGGAATGGCTCACCCCGGACGGCCGCGTCATCTGGCGACAGGGACTGGCGCCGACCGTCGAGGTCTCCCTGCCCGCAGATGCTGAACCACTGCTTCGACTGGGACTAGAGGACATCACCAGCGAGGAAGCGCTCCGCAGGACGGAGGACGAGCAGCTGCTCCGGGCGCTGGAGCTGCTGGAGGACCCAGGGGATGCACAGCCACTCCATTGAACAGAAGGAGACGAATGCCAGAACAAGGATTTCCTGAGTATCTGCAAGAGGTCTCTGAGACAGGCGAGGTGCGAGCCGGAGCTCCCCTCCCATTGGGTGCCCATCGGGAGGATGAGGGGGTGAACTTCGCCATCTTCAGCCGCCACGCCACCGGCGTTCAACTCGCCCTCTTCGACCATGCGGATGATGAGGAACCAAGCCGAGTGGTGGCATTCGATCCAGTGTACAACCGGACCGGCGATGTGTGGCACGTCTGGATCAGCGGGATTCCACCGGGCCAGCTCTACGGGTATCGAATCGACGGGCCGTACGATCCCCACGCGGGCCACCGCTTTAACCAGAACAGACTGCTGCTCGATCCGCTGGCCAAAGCAATCACCTATCGCGAGGACTGGGACTTCGGACGGGCCCTGGGGTACGACCCGGATGAACCTGACGAGGACCTCTCATACTCGGAGGAGGACAACGCGGGCGCGATGCCGAAGTGCGTCTTCACCCAGGAGTATTTCGACTGGGAGGGAGATGAGCCGCTCAAGCGCCCTCTGTCCGAGACCATCATCTACGAGACCCACGTCCGCGGCTTGACGATCCATCCCAGCTCTGGCGTCGATCATCCAGGGTCCTATCGGGGGCTGACGGAAAAGATCCCCTATCTGCAGGAACTCGGCATCACGGCGGTGGAGCTCATGCCGGTCCAGGAGTTCAACGAGACCGAACTCGACCGCCGGAATCCCGAGACAGGAGAGCGGTTGAAGAACTACTGGGGCTACAACCCGGTCGCCTTCCTGGCGCCCGAGTCCGCGTACTGCAGCCACGGAACGGTCGGGCATCAGTCGCTGGCGTTCAAGGAGATGGTGAGAGCGCTTCACCGAGCCGGGATCGAGGTGATTGTGGATATCGTCCTCAATCACACGGCCGAGGGCAATCGTCTGGGGCCGACAGTATCGCTGCGGGGCGTGGACAACGCGATCTACTACTTGCTCGAGGAGGACGGGCGCTCCTACAAGGACTACACGGGAACAGGCAACACAATCAGGGCCGACCACCCCGTCGTGCGCGACTTCATTCTCGATGCCCTCCGTCACTGGGTGGTGGAGATGCACGTGGACGGCTTTCGCTTCGACCTGGCCTCGGTGCTTGGTCGAGATGAGAACGGCGAGCTGCTCGCCGACCCGCCCCTTCTGGAGCGCATCGCCGAGGATCCCGTCCTCCGGGAGGCAAAGCTCATCGCTGAGGCATGGGACCTTGGCGGTGCCTATCAGGTGGGCTCCTTCGCCAAATGCCGCTGGGCGGAGTGGAACGGCAGGTATCGAGATGACGTGCGACGCTTCTGGCGCGGCGACGAGGGCATGGTGGCGGCCCTTGCCGTGCGCATCACCGGCAGCTCCGATCTCTATGAGGGATCGGGAAAAGGCCCAGACAGAAGCATCAATTACGCCACCTCTCACGACGGCTTCACGATGAACGATCTGGTGAGCTACGAGCGCAAGCACAATGAGGCCAACGGCGAAGGGAACCGAGACGGTACGGATCAGAACTACAGCGACAGCTACGGCGTCGAGGGGGAGACCGAGGATCCCGAGATCGAGGCCATTCGGACGCGCCAGATCAAGAACTTCCTGCTGACGCTGCTGGTCTCGCGCGGCGTGCCCATGCTATTGGGCGGAGACGAATTCCGGCGCACGCAGAAAGGGAACAACAACGCCTACTGTCAGGACAATGAGATCAGCTGGGTTGACTGGACGAAGCTGGAGCAGAGCGATGAGGTCCATCGTTTCACCCGCAGCCTGATTGCGTTTCGTCGAGCGAACGCAGTCCTCCGCAAACCCGAATTCTACACCGATGCGGACATCCACTGGTTCAGTCCGGAGGGAACCACGCCCGCCTGGCACAATCCCAAAGAGAAGCGCCTCGGCTGCATGATCCGCGGAGGGGACAGAGATCTGTGCTTGCTGTTCAATGGATCGACTGCATCGGCAGCCTTTGAGCTGCCGAATCCGTCGAACGAGGGCCCTTGGCACGTCGCGGCCGATACATCGGCATCAGCGCCTGACGATGTTCATGAGATTGGCGAAGAGACGGCCCTCGACAGAGACGCCAAGTACGAGGTCAGGGCTCGAACCAGCGTGATCCTGGTCACTGCGGCATAGAAAACGATCTAAGGGAGAGAAATCGATGACCAAGGAGAATCATCTACCAGCACTACCGGACCGGATCAGAGGACTCCAAGCGTTAGCCTACAACCTGTGGTGGAGCTGGCATCGGCCGGCCTGGCACCTATTCGAGACGCTGAGTCCTCACGCATGGCGTGATAGCGACCACAACCCGATCCAAATGTTGGCGATGCTGCCAGTGGACATGCTGAACGCCGCCACCAGGAACGAGGATTTCCTCAAACGGTACGACAACGTGATGGAGCGGTTCCGCAGTGCCGTGAAGGCCGAGGACGGCTGGTTCCCAGACCGCTACGGTCAGGTTGAGTCGCCGCTGGCCTACTTTTCGGCGGAGTACGGTCTACACGCCTCGCTCCCGGTCTATGCAGGCGGACTGGGCGTTCTGGCGGGTGACTATCTCAAAGAGTGCAGCGATCTCGCCGTCCCCGTGGTGGCGGTGGGCATGATCTATTCGCAGGCATACGTCCACCAACAGATTCGAGAGGATGGCTGGCAGCAGGACATTGAAGAGCCCCTGGATCGAACTGATGACCCCATCACCCGGGTCCTGGATGAGGACGGTGAACCGCTCACGGTGAGGGTCCCGGCCCTTGATCCCGCTGTCCGTGTCGGCGCCTGGGAGGTGAAGGTGGGTCGGGCGAGGCTCTACTTGCTGGACCCGGATCTCGAGGTCAATCGCCCCTGGGACCGCGGCATCGCCAGTCGTCTCTATGTCAGCGACGCGGAGCAGCGGCTGCGCCAGGAAATCCTCCTCGGCATGGGGGGCATGCGCGTCCTGGCGTCGCTTGGCATCGAGCCACGAGCACTTCACCTGAACGAAGGACATCCTTTCCCGGCCGTTTTGGAGCGAATCCGACCACGCGTCGAGGAGGGGGACAGCTTCGATGAGGCCCTCCGGGAAGTGCGGGAGAGCACAATCTTCACTACCCACACGCCTGTGCCAGCGGGCAGTGACGTCTTCTCGTTCCAGCTGATGGATAGATATCTCGGCGGCTATCTGAGCGAACTGGGTGTCGACCGTGATGCATTCCTGGAATTGGGCACCAATCCGAAGGAACCCACCGCCGGATTCAACACCACCGTGTTTGGGCTCCAGGCGGCGAAGTTCCGCAACGGGGTCAGCCAGCGGCACGGCGAAGTCGCCCGCCAGATGTGGAGCCACCTCTGGCCCGACGGCAAGGAAGAGGATGTGCCCATCGAAGCCATCACGAACGGGGTGCACCTGCCGAGCTGGATCGACGCAACCTGGCTGCAGCCCCTCCTCGACGAGTACCTGGATTCAGACTGGATCAAGAACCAGGATAGACCACAGACCTGGGACGGTATCGAGGATATCCCTGACCGCGTCCTCTGGGAGATACACCAGGATCTCAAGGGCGATATGCTGGCCGAGATCGACGGGCGTGCTCGAGCCAGCTGGCACGACGACAAGGTGCCCGCGCAGAACGTCATCGCCTTCGGCGCGCTCCTCGACCCCGAGGCTCTCACGCTGGGTTTCGCCAGGCGCTTCACAGGCTATAAGCGTCCCGACCTGATATTGCACGACATCGAGCGGTTCCGGGAATTGGTGACAGATCCCCTCCGCCCGGTGCAGGTCATCTTTGCGGGCGAAGCTCACCCCGACGACGTCGAGGGCAAGCGGTTGATCCAGCGCGTCTTCCAGGTCGCGGAGGATCCGGCCTTTGCCGGGAGGATTGCCTTTGTGGAGGACTACGACCAGGAGCTGGCGACGTACCTGGTACATGGTGTCGACGTCTGGCTCAACAACCCGGTGCCACCTCTGGAGGCCAGCGGCACCAGCGGGATGAAGGCCAGCGTGAACGGCGTCCCCAACCTCTCGATCCTCGACGGCTGGTGGAGGGAGGGATACACCGACGGAAACGGCTGGGCATTCGGAGGGGAGAGTGCCGGCGAGAACGAGCAGAATCGTACCGATCGGGACGCAGAGGCGATCTACCGCCTGTTGGAGGACGAGATCATCCCGCGGTACTACGAACGATCGGGAGATGGAGCGCCCCGCCGATTTGTGCAGGTGATGAAGCAGGCCATCAGGACTGTCGCTCCCCGCTTTGGCACCCGGCGGATGGTGAAGGACTACGTGAGGAGATTCTACGCCCCGGCTCTTCAGCTCTCCGGGTAGCGACCCGGCCGGCAGGGGAAGAGGACTCCATCGAGCGCCCCGGAAACCCCCACGCGTGGCGTCGTCCCGACGGCTCGTCTCAGCCTTTGCAGGCTCTGGACATAGGCGGCTGAGCAGGCTGGGGCGGCTGGAAAACCGGCGGGATACGAGGACCAGCTCCATCGTTCCTCAGCGGGAGACCTTCGCTCTTCCGGGAATGCCGCTGCTGCACGCCCTCCACTGCGAGGATTGGGAGGGGGTGCTGCGGACCATGTGGATGGCCCACCCTGAGGGCCTCACTAACGGCATCGTCCATACGCCGGGCCGCCAGTCCTGCCTGTCCGGCAGATTGCCGGCGCCCTCCGCCCCCGCGATGCAGACTCTGTGTCCACATGCCTCATCACGCGATGTTCAGCGGCACGCGCCTAGCTGGTGCCGCACACCAGATCATCGGGGACAACAACGGAACCCTTGCGCCGGCAACGCCGACTGATCCCGGGCTCAGTTGCGAATATGAGCCCCTCTTGTCGGCAGTATTGTGCCCTCAGCCGGAGCTCATTCTGTCCGGCTGAGGGCGGAACCCGCTACCTGCACCGTCGACGGATCAGACGCTCGGCTCTCTACCCTCAGCTGCCGTGCTACCGTCTCGTCCCGATCGGCAACCTTCTAGCTACTCTCCCGGGCACCAACCCGCTCACAAGCGTCTCCTCCGTCGCCACAATCGGTTCGAACTCCAAGGCGGACACGGTGACCTGATTGACCAGCATCGTGCCCTCCGGGAGACTGAACGCCGCCCGCACGCCGATCTGAATCGCCCGACTCTCGCCGGATGGAAGATCGCCCAGCTCCCAGGTGAGGGGATCCATCGTCGGCTCCGGCTCGGCCCAAATGACCTCCAGTCCATCCGGGAGATCCTCCACCACCTTAAGGGCAGTGCCGGGGTGCTCTCCCGTGTTCTCGATGTTGATGGTGTAGACGAAATCACCACCCGGAGGGACGGGATCCATGCTGTCGGTCTTGCCCGCGGTACACGTGACCGTCGGATGCGCCGCCACCCACACCTCGTAGCTCACGGATGCGCTGCCCTCGCCGTCGCAGTTGGTGGCCGTCAGGCCCAGCGTGTTCGCTCCCAGCGTCTCGAATTGGTAGGAGGCCGTCGCCGTCCCCTGCCCCGCGACCAGACCGTAGGACGTCCATTCGTACGTGAAAAGCGGGCTCGCGTCCGCCGGCCCACAGGCTGCGGTTACCGAGAAGATATCTCCCGCCGCCACCGTTCCCGGCCCCGTCAGCGTCACGGTCGTCAGGGGCACGCACGGTTCTTCGGTCACCGTGATGACGGTGCTCTCTGTCTCCACGTACCCGTTCAGTGTCACGGTGATGGTGTTCTCCAGCGTGATGGGCGTCGTCTCCGTGACGGGAATGGTCTCGTCGATGATCACGTCGTAGCTCATCCCCGCGGACTCGCTATGCGCCAGGCTTCCGGTCCAGACAATCTCCTGTGCAGCGTTGTCGAAGCTGCACGTCCCCTCGCACGTCAGCGAGCTTGGTTGGAGCGCCATTCCATCGGGCAGCCTGTCGACGGCCTCGAACTCCCGTACTGCTGCCTCACGATCCTGGGCCAGCGCAAGATCCTGGGGATAGTTGTTGGTCACCGCGACGTCGTAGCCCACCAGATCGCCCGGAACTGGCGTGACCGTGTCCACCGTCTTGGTGATGATGAACGGGAAGCAGATGATGAGCAGGTCGTCATCGTGGAGCTTCCAGTGGACGAAGTGGGTCTCCTCGTCGTGTTGTCGGTTCTGATCGTTGTGCTCGTCGTGCGTCATCAGCCGGAAGGGGAACATGCCCGGGGTCGGGCAGACCCAGGTCACCACCTTTCCGACCAGATCCGGGTCGTCGTCAGTCTCGTCTGCGGCGTCCCGGTCGCAGTCCTCCGTGCATCCCGGGTCGACGGGCGTCGCTGACGTGACCGGGTAGGTAGGCGCCGGCGGTGGGATGTCCTTGGTGGGGTCCGCGTCCCAGTACCAGTCGACGGGCACGTCGTCCTGATTGGGCCCGTCGCTGTCCGACGAGCCGGCCCCGCTCAGCGTCCACTGCGTATTGACCAGCCCGGCGGCCACCTTGATGCAGTCGCCGCCCACACGAACGCAGGCGTCCGCGACCGGCTTGTAGTAGCGGTGGAGGAACTCGTCCCACTGCGCAGCGCCTGTGAAACGCAGGTCCTCCTCCGGCCGCGGGTGGGTGTCGCTCGCCGGCGGCTGTCGCAGCGCCGGGATGAGGATGAAGGCATCCTTGGCGTAGACCTCCTTCGATGGGAACGGAGAATCGAACCCGCACGTCCGCTCCCCCTTCTCCGGGGCCTCCTCGCACTTGTCCTCCGGCAGCAGCTGGTCGCGCGGGAAGTAGATGCTCAAGCCATGCGCGTTCGCCCGCCCTGAACCGTGCTCCTCCGCCTGGATCACAGGGCCGCTCTTCTGCGTGAGCTCGATCACCTTCTCATCCCTGGTGATGTCCCCGGGACAGATGGGCGAGCCCTTCACCAAAGACGCGAAATCCTGCAAGTCGATGTAGTTCTTGTCCTCGAACTCCAGCACCGCCTCCCGCGCCGAGTGCTTGAGGTGGACCTGCACATTGTCGTTGACCTTGTCATGCTCGTCCTCGCAGGTGCCGCGGTCCGGCTCGCTCAGAACCGACAGCATCTCGGCCGCGAAGGCGCTGGTCTCGTCCACCAGCTCCTTGAACTTGTCCTCGTCGTCCTCAGACAAGGGGTTGAGCCGGACGGCGCTGAGCGTGTGGATGTTGTCCGTCTCCGTGATCGTGTAGTACGTGTGGTAGAGAGAGACGATCTCCTTCCCGAAGTCTGCCCCGTCCCACGCCTCCGCGTTATCTGTGAGCGCATCCAGGATCTCCTTGTAGGGCCAGCCCTTATCGTGGATACGCTCCTCGGACGCCACCATGATCTCGGTGCTCTCCTGGATCTGATGTCCGACCTCCAACAAGCCCATGTGGCCCATGTCGAAGCCGACCAGGTCGATGGTGCCCTCGACGCCGGTCCCGTCCCGGTACTGGCTGCCGGCGTTGATCTTGCCCTTAACCTCCATGAGCGCGTCGCGGAGTTCTTGCATCGTGAGGGCGTCCATGTTGGCATCGTCGTCATCGTCGGGGGCTCTCTTCGTGTCATTGCCGGCCCCGAGAGCCTTGTCCGGGTTGGCCTTCCAGCCATAGCCGCGGCCGTCGCCCCACATGATCAGCGCGTAGTGCTTCGCGGGGAAATAGTCGACCGCCCATTCGGCGAACTTCTTCACCGTCTCCGGATCCCCCATGTTGACGTCGGCCTTCTGGTCGCGCTGGCCCGGGTTGGTCAGCGTCAGCAGATCAGCCGGCTGTTTGACCACAGAGTACTGGGTCTTGTCGTCCTGATGGTCCTTTCGGACGCAGTACAGGACGGCGTCTCCACGGTGGTCCGGCTCATTGTCCGGCGGCGGGCCGTCCTTCCCGTCGTAGGCCCGCTCGTCGTAGTCGACCAGCGCCAGCAGCTGGAAATGCTTCATATCCTCCTCGCCGGAACCGACCTCCTCCATGTCGTTCAGTGCCTCGAAGAGCAGCTGGTCCAGGTCGTCGTCACCCTCCAGCTCCCCCGGCATATAGGCCATGAGGGTCCATTCCTCGGGCGTCACCAGCCGCACGGTGAACTCGCCGGCGCCGGTCACCCGGCGAACGACTAGGTAGTAGAGGCCATCAGCCGGCACGTTGAATGTGAACGCCTCATCCGCCCCGCCACCGGTCGACTTCTTGACGAGGACGGGCTCTCCGTTGCTATCCGGAATGCCATTGTAGAGGTAGAGGTCATAGTCCGCACCGCCCGGTCCCTCCAGGAGGGCCTTGTACTTCTTGCCCTCGTAGAGGTGTAGATGCCGGGCCCACACCTTCTTGTCCTCGGGGTTGCTGCCGAACTGGTCCTTCGCCATGCCGCAGAAGGGTTTCGTCACCGCCTCGATGGCGGCGTCTATGGCCACCCGGCCGTAGCCCTCCTTGTGGTCCTTCCCGCCGCGATCCCAGCCGCCGGCGGGGGCGCCGACACGCGTCCGGGGGTCATTGCTCGCGCCGGCGTTCTGGAAGTAGGGGTAGGCCTGCAGCCGGTCGTTGAACACCGTTCCGTTCGGGACATTCAGGACACCTGGTGAGCCAAACCAGACCCCGCGATCGACCCCGGCGTCATACTGCCGGTTCCCGTTCACGTCGAAGATCAACTCGTCCTCGCCGCGACCGTCGCGGCGGCCATTGTTGCTCTCGTCCCACCACAACCACTCCGCGGCCACCGTCTGTCCCCCGGGGACCTCGAACGTCGTCATGAGGACCACCGATTTGGCCATTCGGGCCGCCTCCCGGCTGTAGTCCCACGCCGCAAGGTCCTCATCGATGATGTTGTCACCGTCGTCATCCCGGCCGTTCCACGCATCCTCGTCGGCCCCACCTTCGTCGTCCGGATCCTCCGCGTCATAATCCGTGATCGCATCGGCGATCAGGGCCATCTCCCCGGCAACGACCGGGGCGGCCATCGACGTGCCGTTCATCTCCACGTAGTCATCCATGGGGATCGTACTGCCGTGGGAATCGTGTACCCCATTGTTATTCTGGTCGAAGTAGGTCTCGCCGCTTATGGCATTGTCCAGCGCGCCGGCCGGGTGCCGGTCCTCGACCCGGTCGCCACCCGGCTGAAACCCGGCGACGCCGTTGTTGTTCCAGTAGAACTCACCCCCGTCAAGAGCAGCGTTGTACGGCGGCCGGTCGAGGAAGTAATCGAGATGCCAGTCGAAGCGCCCGTTGCCATTCCCATCGACGCGGCGATCGCCGGGGTCTCGGACGCCGTCGCCGTCCCGGTCATCGAACCATTCGGGGGCGTTGGCGTCGATGGAGAGCACGTTGCCCGTCCAGTGGAAATCAGCATCGATAATGGTGTCGCCGCCCGGCGCCACCACGTCGGGTTTCAGGCTGGCCCCGGAGAAGCGGGCGTCGCCATTGGTGCTGTACCATGTCACCTCGTCGTCGTCATTGACGGCACCCACGGTGATAGCAGCGGGTGCCGCCGCGTAGGCCGCCACCTCCGCTCCCGCGTCGAAGTCGTTGCCCGCGGACACCACCACCGGGACACCAGCGTTGAGGACCCGCTCGACGGCGGTGCGGGCCATGCGGATGGGGACAGAGAGGCCCCAGCTGATGTTGGCGACCACCACCTCGTTGTTCTCGTGGAAATTGCCGGCGGTCAGCTCTGACAGTGCCTGAATGATATTGTCGGCGAGCGCGGCGCCACCCGGTACCCGAATACCCACCAGCCGCGCATTGGGCGCAACACCTGTGACCGTCACCGGCGCGGTGGCCGGGTCTCCGTCGTGGTCGAAGGTGGCGACCGGCCCGGCCGAGATACCTGCGACGTGGCTCCCGTGCCCGTGCACGTCCTCGGCGTTGGCGGATGCCGGCCGCTGCAGGTCGATCCAGCCTCGGATCTTGGCTCCTGCCAGCGCTGGGTGGGTCCGATCGAGCCCGGTGTCGATGATGGCGATGCTAGTCGCGTCGTCCCCCTCAAACGCGTACTCCGGCTCCGCGACGTTCCTGCCGTTCAGCTGCCCCTTCCAGACGTTCGCGGCCCGCGTATTCCGCGTGACCACGTTGAGGTGGGCCTCCACCGGCATGTTCGGGTCCGCAAAGACCAGGCAGTCCCCCAGATAGCGGATGTACGCATCGAACGCATCCGCAGGCAAATTGCCCGAGAAGCCATCGCTGAACGGGTACCGCACCTCGCCCCCCAGTCCGGTGAACTCGTCCAGGTCGGACTGCGTGGGCGGGCCGACGAGAGTGAAGATGAAGGAGAGCATCCGGTCGGGCTCGCCCTCCTGCGATGCCTCCTCGATCTGCTGGGCGATCAGATCATGCACCTGGTCGTAGTCCTCGTCGGCAATGAAGGGATCCGGCTCGATCGTCTCCGACTGAAGCACCACCGTGCCCGATATCTCGCGGTAGGTGCATGCGAGCTCCGCGCTCTGGTTAGCCGCCAGCACCTGTCCTGAATCCAGGCTGAACGTACAGCTCACCACGTCCGGGCCGCCGGTTTGGGAGAGGGCAAACAGGTCCGGTTGGTCCGTGGTGATGGTGACCGGCTCCACAGCACCGACGGCTGCCTCGGCCGCCACCGTCAGCGAGAACCCCTCAATGGGGCGGGCCAGGTTGTTGCTGATGAAGAACGAGATACACGTCTTCCCCCCGCCCAGCGACTCGGTACGCCGCGTGATGCGGGGATTCGCCGCGACGAAGACGTGACCGGGAGGCAGCACCGCATCGGGGTCGAAACTCTTCGCCGTCAGCGGCAGATAAGTGGTGACGGTGACCGTATCCGCAGGGGTCAGAACGCCGCCTCTCGCTGCGGTCGACCCGGTTGGTGGCACCGAGTCTGCCTCCGGAACCATGCCTGCACCGGCGATGATGGACACCAGCAGCACCAGCGCCGGGACCGATAGCGCGAGACCCATCTTCCTGGCAATCATGTCTCCTCCCGTCTGTTTGTAGTACTGGCCTGAAGAGGCATACCGTGGCTCTGGGTTCGTCCCGGTCTGGTCGCGGAGATGATGTCTGGTATCGGGGATCGTACGTCAGATCGCGGGCAACGGGTCACCCGTGGGGATAGCAAGGCCGTGTCCACCCTGCCCTGGCAGTGGACCCCGCCCTAACTACGCTTCGGCGCCCGTGCTGCCCGACTGCTGCCATTATATGCCAGGCCGCCCCGGAAGTCAATGGCCAGTTCTGCTGGGTTCAAGGCCGTTGCCCCGGCGGTCGTGCGGGCACCGGCTCTCTCCACATCGGCCATCCGCAACTGGTCAGGAGACCAAAGGAGCAACGCCGTCATCCCGGACGTGTCAGGTCTCCCGGACCTGACACGTCTTCCTTTCCCGCACCGCGGCCAAGAATGGGGTGATCGTGCCGCCCACCTCCTTCGAGATCGACGCCATCCGGGCGGTGGAGGACTACGGCGAGCACGTGCTCCGTCAGCCCGAGACCGCCCGCGTGCAACTGCGCACCCTCGCCCACTGGACCGTGCTCCACCTCCACAAGCGGGCCCTCAGCTCGCCGGAGGCGATGCGCTGCTCGCTGCGCAATCGAAAGGCGCGGCTGGAGCAAACAGTAGGTCGGGTTTGCTACCCGACAGAGCAAAAAGGTCAGGTTTGCCACCCGACAGATGTAGGTCGGGTTTGCTACCCGACAGAGCAGACCCAGGACCCCTTCGACGAGGAGACAGCTCGGAACGTCGGCTCGCCGGAGCAGGTGCAGGCCTTCGTCTTCA
>Ga0207796_1000053_pt1 | contig 49517 bp, 50 predicted proteins | sample Pon1CUnioCityCA_6_FD_187274 | JGI IMG/M metagenome (GOLD analysis project Ga0207796, IMG submission 187274) | Marine sediment microbial community from Union City, CA, USA - Pond 1C Sediment 1 (SPAdes) | ecosystem: Environmental > Aquatic > Marine > Intertidal zone > Salt pond sediment ... | reverse complement strand
GGGTCCCCGACTGGTGGACCGCATCCTGGCCCAGGAGGCTGGCTTGCTCGAGCGGCGCGAGCGCAGGGACGTGGTCGTGCTCTTTGCAGATCTGAGGGGCTTTTCCGAGTTCACTGCGGCCTATCCCCCTCACGCCGTCATCGAGGTATTGAACGAATTTTTCACCGCGATGGTGAGCATTATTCACCAACACCAGGGCACCATCTTTGACCTGGCAGGCGACGAGTTGATGGTGGGCTTTGGGGCACCCTTTGCCCAAGAAGACGCTGCCGAGCGTGCCTTGCAGGCTGCAGGTGAGATGCAGCGCGCCTTTGCTGGGCTGCGCAAGCGATGGTCGGAACGACAGCAAATGGGGATTGGCCTAGGCGTCGGGATCGATCGCGGTCCGGTCGTCATGGGCAGCATCGGCGCGCCGAGCCACATGAATTTTGGCATGGTGGGTGAGGCAGTCAACACTGCTCACCGGCTGGTAGAGCTGGCCCACCACGGCCAGATCATCATCTCCCAGGCCATGGTTGAGTCGCTGGACACCAGAGCGGAGGGCTGGACCTTCGAGTACCTGCCTGCGTCGTCGATCAGGGACAAGAGCATTCCCGAGGCGCGATATCTGGCCCAATCGCAGCCAGACGAGGGCAAGTAAGCCGCAGCCTATGCCCCCTGCACTAGCTGCCAGACAAAGATAGCCACCATGATCAGGCCCACACCCAATTGAACAACCGTCGATAGGGCCCAACCGACGACCCAGCCGCTCCCCGCCTTGAGAGCCAGCCGCCAGTCACCGACGCGCACGATTTCGGTCAGAAGCACCCCCAGAACGGCACCGATGATGGCGCCAGGCAGACTAAAGACCACGAGTCCCACCAGCCCCGCCACCAAGCCGATGAGGACACTCCACCCGCTGGCCCCTCCAAGCTTGGCGCCGATGCTGCTAGCCCAGAGATCGGCAGTAGTAGCCACAGCCGCCAGAACGCCCAGCACGACGATCGTCGGCCAGCCGACAGCCTGAAACCCCTCGACCAGGGCATACAGGAACGCGCCGGCAAATATCAGGATTGTCCCGGGGATGATGGGCAGCACGGTGCCGATGACGCCCACGAGCATAAGCAAAGAGGTCAATACTAAAACAACGATGCGTACAGCCTCGTCCACGGTCCTACCGCCCGGAGCGCCAGATCGACAGAACCAGCACAAAGGTTATGAGCAGGGACATGGCGAAACCGGTGATGATGAGCAGGGTCGCGCCAAGCCGCCATTCCGCCAGGATCTCGCCCAGCCAGGGGATAAGCAAGGCTGGCCCAATGACAAAGGCCGCCGCAAGCAGAGCCAGCACCAGCCTGTTCACCGCACCAGTGATACGGCGGACAGGCTCGTCCAGCCCCTTCATCGTCATGCTGAGATTACTCTCTCCAGCCTCGATCTGCTCCAGCATCCTCTGAAGCTGCTTTGGCAGCAGCATTACGGCCTCACTCGCCTCGCGCACCTGATCCACTGCCTCTCTCAGGCGGACAACAGGCGACTGCATCTCGAGGATCGCATCCCGCACGTAGGGCTCCACCTCCTGGAACACATTCATGTCCGGATCGAGCTGCAAGCTAATGCCCTCCAGCATGGCGATCGTCTTGAAGACAAGTACTAGGTCGCTGGGCATCTTGAGGCGATACGAGAGCACAATGGCCATTAGGTCTTCGATAAATGACCGGGCACTGATCCTCTCCAGATCCAGACCATAGTAGCGCAAGCGAAGGCGATCCAGGTCGCGGATGAGATGACGCCTATCGGTAGCCTTGGTGGCAATGCCCAGGGCTGACATGGCATCGACTGTGCGCTCGGTATCCCCGCTAAAGAGCGCCACGAAAAACTCTGTCAGGCCCAGGCGCTCCACACGGTCCAGATGCCCCATGATGCCAAAGTCCATCATGGCAATCACCTCGCCGGGCAGAACCATGAAATTGCCGGCGTGAGGATCGGCGTGAAAAAAGCCTTCCTGGAGGACGGCCCGCAGCAAAATGTCAATATTGCGGCTGGCTATTTCTTCCCGATCCAAACCAGCAGCGTCCAGCGCCTGCACATCGGTGATCTTGATGCCCTGAATGCGCTCCATGGTGAGGACCCGCTTGGTGGTCGTCTCCCAGTAGACCAGTGGTATGCGGACATGGTCGTCGCCCTCGAACATCTGGCGGTAGCGGTCCATATTCTGGCCTTCCTGCTCATAGTTCCGCTCAGCGCGCAGCGTGTCCGCAAACTCTTGCGCCAGCGAGGGTACGTCATAGTACTTGCCCCACTCGGTACGCTTTTCGGCCAGAGCTGCCAGCTCGAGCAGGATGTCCAGATCGGTCTCGATCAGCTTGTCGATGCCCGGCCGGAAGACCTTGACCGCTACCTCCTGGCCGCCAGGTAGCGTGGCTAAATGCACCTGTCCCAACGAGGCCGAGGCCACGGGTACGGGACCAAAGGTAGCAAAGACCTCATCAATGGGCTTCTTCAGCTCGCTCTCAACCTGGGCCTGGATGAGTGCAAAATCGGTGGGGGGCACGGTGTCCTGCAGTTTTTCAAGCTCGTGGATGAATTCGACCGGGAGAAGGTCGCCGCGGGTGCTGAGGATCTGGCCCAGCTTGATAAAGGTTGGCCCCAACTCCTCAACCGCCATCCGCATCCGTTCCGCCGGGGTAGCGCGCAGCACCTCGGAGGAGCTAAAGCGCAGCCGCTCCAGGCCAGGCGTTATCGCTCGCCCGAAGCCCAGTTGGGTCAGGATGTGCCCAAAGCCGTATCGCGTTAGGATGCGGCCGATCTGATCATAGCGCCGCAGATGACGGAACGTCTGAAGGATCGTGGGCATTGTCTCCTCGTATCACACCGGAGTCGGCCGCCAGGAGCGCTGCATCCCCGGGCAGACTGCCAGCATTATACTTCAAAAGCCAAACGCGGGCAAGCGAATCTGGAACAGAAAATCGGACGGGGGCCCGTGCTTAGAGGGAGACACGGTCCAGAGCGGATGGCAGCTCGCCCAGATCGCTGAGGACCGTACCCCACGGGTGCGCATCCACCACCCGAGCGCACCACTCGGGCGTGTAGGCCGTGCGCACCAACAGGAAGGGAATGCCCATCATCAACGGCAGAGCCCCGGGGAGCGACAGCGTATCGGCCACCACAGCCAGGCGCGAGCCATCCTCCGCGGCCTGCACCAGCGCACGATAGTACGCTGGTCTTCGCAGATCGATCTGGCGCTTTGCCGACACCGGCCAAACCTGGATCTTGCCCATGGCGGGATGATCAAAGTGATATGTCCATCCCGGATCCATATCATATTGGCGGGTATCACCCAGAACCGCCACCTCCCCGTCCAGATCCAGCGTCCCCAGTAGCCTGCGCACTTTGTCGCCCATCGAGTTGGTCAGCACCACAGGCAGCCAGCCAGGATGCGCGACGAGCTCAGCAAGCACGCGCCGGGCTGCGAATCGGAAAGCCGGAGGCAGTTCTGCAGTGTGCCGGTGGAACAGGTAGTTGGTACAATCCACCACGGGGTCATACTCGGCCTGGGGGAAAGCAGCGGCTACAGCTTGGGCGTAGGCTGGATTCTCCCTCAGCATGACCTGGAGGGTCGTAGTGTTGAGGATGAATGCGCCCTCGTCACAGTAGGAGGCAATGAGACCGTTCACCTCCCACCAGTACCGGTATGGGGCCGAAAGCAGTTGAGCCCGCGTGGCCTCGTACTCGGCTGCCAATTGCTGCCGCACAGGGTGTGGCAGCGCCTCGCGCGATAGGGGCGCGCCCAGGATGTCAGTCGCCAACGTATCAAGCGACTTCTCAGCCAGAGGCCTGGCCTGTAGCTCCTCGGCAGTCAGCGTGCCGTCGAAATCGATGATGACTTTGAGCATTCCGGAACCGGAGCGGGCATCTGCCTGCATGCAGATGCCCGCTTCTCCTCTACCTATGTCAGCCTTTCGCGGGCTCGGGCACTCAGGTAATCCATACTCCAGACCATGATCACGATGGCCCATACCGCCATGCCTGCCGCGGAATACTGGTTCATGCCAACCTGCAAGCGGAAGAACTGGCCGATGCCCCCACCGCCCACAAAGCCGATGACGGTGGACATGCGGATGTTAATATCCCATTGGTAGAGGATAAAGGCCAGGAACTTTGGTACCAACTGCGGGACAATAGCGTAGACTAGCGTCTGAGGCTTGTTGGCTCCTGTAGCTGTGATCGCCTCCACCGGTCCGGTGTCGATCTCTTCAATAGTCTCTGAGAAGAGCTTGCCCAGGTTCGGGATGTTGTTGATGGCCAGCGCAAGCACGCCGGCAAAGGGGCCAATTCCTACCCAGGCAGCGCAGATCACCACCAAGATCATCGGTTCAACCGAGCGCCACAGGTTAAAGATGGTACGGAAGGCAAAGTAGACCACCCGGCCGATGGGACGGTTGCCCATGATATTCCGCGCCGCGAAAAAGCTCAACGGGATGGCAAAAAACGAGCCCAGCGTCGTAGCCAGCAAGGCCATTAACAGCGTAACCAGCGAAAGACGGAGCACCTCTTTGGATGCTTCACTAAATTGCAGCCCGCCGACAGTCTCGCTCCATGCAACCACCACGCTGCCCGATTCAGTCCGGTCCGAGTCAGGGTCCATCTCCATCAGCGGATGGATCTGGGTTTCCCAGTTCAGCGCACCGGTCTCATCAGTCGTGCAACAGCCCCGGGCAACGCGCAGGTAGGCGCCGTCGGAGAGAGCCCACCGCACAGAGACTTCCGTATTCGGCGGAAGCTCATGACCGCGGATGATCAAAGGGTCACCCACATCCCCGCAGGACACCGAAAGATTCACGCGCGGCCCGCTCACGTCACGCTCACCCGGCTCGCCTGAGCCACACGGCACCGGCAGAGTAGCGCTGACGCTGTACTCCTCTGTAGGCCGGGTGAGGAGTTCTGGCACCAGGAAATCCCCGATCATCCCCAGGCCATCGGGCGCGCCCTCAACGAGATCATAGAAGCTGATCTGGGATACATCCCAGGACCAGACAAAGCCCATTGCGAAAACGATCACCAGCAGTCCCGTAGTCGCGTAGCGGCGAACCCGGCTGGCACGCCGAGTCGCCGGTGTCCCGGCGATGACCCGCTGTCTCAGCCAGGCCGACACGTAATCCAGAATCGCGACCACCAGAACGATAGCGATGATGGCCGTAGCCATGGCCCGCAGGTTGTTGAGTCGCACCCATTGGATGACCAGGAATCCCAGGCCGGCGTCGCTGATAAGACCAATAACCGTCGACATGCGGACGTTGATGTCCCAACGGTATAGCGTAAAGGACAGGAAGGTCGGCACGATCTGCGGCAGCACAGCATAGACGATCACTTGCAAGCTGTTGGCGCCGGTCGCGCGCACAGCTTCAATGGGACCCGGGTCAATGCTCTCGATCGCCTCCGAGTAGAGCTTGCCCAGCGCAGCGATGGTGTGCAGCATCAGGGCCAGCATGCCGCCAAACGGGCCAAGGCCCACCCACACCGCGAATACAATGGCCCACATCAACGTCTCGACGGAGCGCACAACATTGAGGAGCGTCCGCACCACATAGTAGAGGCCGCGAGTCAGCGGGCTGGCCCACATCAGGTTACGCGCCGCCATAAAGCTTACCGGCAGGGCAAAGATCATCCCCAGAACGGTAGCCATGAATGCCAGGGCAACCGTCTCACCGATCTTTTCGAGGACCAGACTCAGTGTCTGGGTCGGCTGTAGCGAGCCGTAGGGCTTGTGTTGCTCAGCGCGGATGACGTGAGTCTGCGTCTCACCTTCCTGAGGCAACCGCGTCAGCGGCACAGCCAATGGCACCTTTAGGGAGGCTTGCATCCGCCCTTCGCTATCGGCCACAAAGCTCGCTGGTTCCCCATCCACAAAGAGTCGTTGCACATCGCCAATAGGGCTTACCCACCACAACTCGCCCTCGAATTCGGGCAAGAATCCCTCGCCCTCGACGGTAATCCGATCACCGACCTCGGCGCATGGGACGTTGGACTCAATCCAGGGATCGCTTGAGGGGGTCTTTCCCGGCTCGGGCAGGGGGTCGATGCACGGAACCTGGAACGGTGTCGTGCCAACCACATCCTCAGTTGGATATTCCATCAACTCGGGCTGAACCAGCGCCTTGAGGTATGGCTGCATACCAGGCCAGCCTGAAACCAGCCGCTGTGGGTTAACCTCGGTGGCGACAAAGGCCAGACTATAGACGATCAGCGCCGCCAGCAGGATTGGCACGCCCAGCCGCCCCTCCCGCTCCGTTGCCAGGCGATAGGCGTCCCATGCGCCCCACAGCCAGATGAAGGCCAGGGGCACCAGCAGTATCAGCGAGGCTTGCCAGGCGATCAGGCCGCCCAGAATGACAATGATGGCGAGATAGCCAATGCCCCGCATGCGCTCGCCGAGGACAAACTGGCCGCTGCCCGGGACTACCAACGAGAGAAGGGCTGGAACCATTGCCGGCGTATCGGTAGGGGGATCTTTGCGTCCGCGACGTTCGCCGTTGTGACTATTTCGTTGGCTCATAGTGGCGCACCCCGCCTATCCCTGCATCCCGTTCATGCCACCAACGCTGACCATCTCGGCCTCTTCACCATAGACCTCTTTGAAACGTTCCTGGGTGAGTTCCGAAGGAAGCCCGTCAAAGACCAATTCGCCGTCCTTCAGGCCAATAACACGCGTGGCGTAGCGATGAACCAGATCCAGGAAGTGCAGGCTGCACAGTACAGTGATACCATCCTGTCGATTGAGCAATTCCAGGTATTGGAGAATCGAGTGTGCAAGGACAGGATCGAGACTGGCTACAGGCTCATCAGCCAGCATCAGCCGGGGTTCCTGCATGAGCGCGCGGGCGATGCCCACCCGTTGCTGCTGCCCACCGGAGAGCTGATCGGCCCGGTTTTCGGCCTTTTCAGCGATGCCCACCCGGTCCAACGCGGCGACCGCCCGGCGCCGGTCCTCCCTACTGAAGCGGTGAAAAAGGCTAGCCCAGGAGTTAGCGTAGCCGAGCCGGCCCGACAACACATTGATCATGACGCTGCTGCGCTTCACCAGGTTGAACTGCTGAAAGATCATACCGATTTGGCGGCGAATCTGGCGCAGCTCTTTACCCTGCGCAGCGGTGATGTCAACATCATCCCAGATCACACGGCCTTCGGTGGGGTCGATCAGGCGGTTGATGCACCGCAGCAAGGTGGACTTGCCCGATCCCGACAATCCAATGACCGTCAGGAACTCGCCGTCTTTTACACTAAAACTGACATTGTGCAGCGCCTCAGTACCGTCGGGGTAAATCTTGGTGAGGTTCTCCACTCTGAGCAAGTGACTCCTCCTCATTCATACAAACCTGGCAGGGTCGAGGCATTCCAACGGGTGGGTAAGACTGCGATTGCCTCAAGTTGATTGGGCTGGACCCAATAAACGATGTCTGTTCAGGCACCCTTGCCCTGCACTATCCCGTCCATTAGTAAAAGAGGGAGAGAGGCTAGCCTCTCTCCCTCTGGTGAGCCAGTGAGCTTATTCAGCCAGACTCTCGATGTCCATGCCGGCCTTGCTGAGATCGGCGCGGAATGCATCGAAGAAAGTGTCATCGGCCTCCACCAAGGCCTCAATGGAGTATAGGTTCTCCAGGGCTGCCTGGCCTTCCTCAGATGCCGAGATTTCGAGCAGAGCATTCACGATCTCCTCGCGCATCTCCGGCGGAAAGTCCTGGGTGAAAGCAACCGTGTCATTGGGGATCTCGGTCGTGGTAGCCAGAACGGCGACCACATCCATCACATCGGGGTACTCCTCTGCGATAGAGCTGCGCGCATCGTCATAGCTGGCGCCCACATCGCAGTCACCATTGTAGACAGCCGTGATCACATTGTTGTGTGAACCTGCTTCCACGGTGTTGGCAAAGTCAGTGTCCGGATCGACGCCGTTGGCCTTTAGCATGATGCGCGGGATGATATAGCCCGAGGTCGAGTTGGGGTCTACCCAGCACATCACCTTGCCCTTGAGGTCCTCAAGGCTGGTGATTCCGCTGTCAGCCCGAACGTTTAACTGGCCCGTGTAGTAAGTCAGGCCATAGCGCTGTGTGACCAGCCCTACGTCCACACCATACTTTTCGTTTGCCAGGACATAGTTGAAGGTATTGAGCCATCCAATGTGGGCCTGGCCGGCACCCATCGCCTCACGAACGGCAGCAAAGTCGGTGCCTACATTGGCCACAATCTCCAACCCGGTCTTTTCGGTGATCATCTCAGCGATCTGGTCGCCGCTGGCAATAATGTCCTGCGTATCGCCCGAGGGGACAAAGGACATCACAATCGGATTATCCTCGGTGCCCAGTTCTGGCGTTCCGCATCCTGCCAATGCCAGGGACATCACACTCAGCAGAACGAGCGCCACCAACCACATACTCTTCTTCATCTGTTTCCTCCCCTTTCCTTTTGTATTCGTTGCATAGGTTTAGACATCAAAACGTGCCGCTTACCTGAATGGATACGTAGCTATACACCACCCCCTTTGCGGATCCTTGACTTGTAGAGAAAACGCCACGGACATCGGCCGTATGATACAACAATCGCATCTTCTTGGCAAATCGCAGTGCCAATCTCGATACGGCAGCTGCCTTTACCAGCCCGCGGGTCTGTGTTATAATTGTCTAGCCTCGGACCACGCCAGAGGGGAGAGGGGTATGGCACAAGTCCAAGTTCTGAGTACTCTGCGGTTCACAGACGGTCTACTAGATCAGCTACGTGCCGTCTCCCCGACGCTGCACATAAGCCAACAAACGTGCCACGATGCGGATGAAGTCAGCGCCGCGCTCGCCGCCCATCCAGATATCGAGATCCTCTACACCTTTCACCTGCCGCACGATGCCCTGGAGATCGCCCCTGGGCTCCGCTGGGTCCAGTTGCACAGCGCTGGTGTGAACCACATTCTCGACCACCCGATTATGGAGCACGACGTTGCCATCACGACCGTGAGCGGCATCCACGCCACGCCCATCGCCGAGTACGTCTTTGCCTCGCTGCTAGCCTTCCGCTGGCGGGTGCCCATGTGGACCCAATGCCAGCGCGAGGCGCGCTGGCCGTCGAACCGCTGGGACCTCTATGCCCGGCCCGAGCTCAGGGACAGCACCCTGGGTATCCTGGGCTATGGCAGCATCGGTCGAGAGGTGGGCCGGCTGGGACGGGCCTTTGGCATGCGCGTGCTGGCCCTGCGCCGCTCTTCGGGTCATGCTAAGGAGGGCTTCAGACTGGAAGAAACTGGCGACGAGGCAGGAGCCTTCCCCACACAATTCTTCCCACCGGACAAGCTGCACGAGATGCTTTCCGAGTGCGACTTTGTGGTCATCGCCCTGCCTCTGACGCCCGAGACCGAGCGTTTCGTAGGCGAGGCCGAGCTGCGCGCCATGAAGCCCAGCGCCTACCTGGTAAATATCGCACGCGGGCCGATCGTGGATGAACAGGCGCTGATCAAGGCACTTGATGAGGGATGGATCGCCGGGGCTGGCCTCGATGTCTTTGAGCGCGAGCCTCTGCCCGACGACAGCCCATTATGGACCATGGAGAACGCGCTGATATCGCCCCACGTGGCTGGCTTTACGCCGCGCTACAACGAACGGGCCGCCGCTGTCTTTGGCGAGAACCTGGGCCGCTATCTGTCCGGCAGGCCCCTGTTGAACCTGGTAGACAAGGCCAGGGGCTATTGAACAGCACACACACTTAACACCTGTGACACAGAGGAGAGAACCATGAAAAGTGAAGCTCTACCGCACTGGGACCTGACCAATGTCTACCCCAGCCTGGAATCTGCCGAGTTCGAGGACGCCTCCAGCCAGATCAAGACCATGCTTGAGGACCTCGACACGTACCTGGCAGACAACGAGATCAGCAAAGGCGGACCAGTTCCGCAGGACCCGGCAGCGCTGGCGGGGGTCATCTCTGGCTACCTGGACAGGATGAACGCCATTCTGCGCCTCGGCGGCACTCTGCGGGCCTATATTTGGTCCTTCATTTCCACTGACTCGTACAACAACGTCGCACGCAAACTGATGTCCGAGCTGGAGCCGCTGATGGTACAGATCCAGCGCCAGGAAGTGCAGTTCCATGGCTGGATCGGCACGGTTGCCAAGGATGAAGAGCTGTTCCAGGCTGCCCTGGAAGTTGATGAAACTGCCAAGGAGCACAAGTTCATTCTACACGAAATCGCCGAGCAGAGCCGCTACCTGATGAGCGAGGTGGAGGAATCCCTGGCTGCAGAGCTTTCACTCAGTGGTAGCTGGGCCTGGGGCAAGCTCCAGGGGACCGTCACCTCACAACTCAAGGTCCCCTTTGAGCGCGAGGGCAAGGTCGAGGAACTGCCCATCACCGTGCTGCAGAATCTGCGCAGCGAGGCCGACGAGGATCTGCGCCGCCAGGCCCACGATGCCGAGGTATCAGCCTGGGAGGGCATGCGCGAGCCGCTGGCAGCCTGCCTTAACGGTGTGAAAGGGACCGTGGTCACGCTGAACAAACGCCGGGGGCGCACCGATGCCCTGCACGAGCCGATCGACCAGGCGCGCATCGACCGAGAGACCCTGGAAGCGATGATGGGCGCCATGCACGATTCGTTTCCTATTTTTCGCCGCTATTTCCGCGCCAAGGCCCAACTGCTGGGCAAAGAGTCGCTGGCCTGGTGGGATCTGTTCGCGCCGGTAGGCAAGTCCGAGAAGCGCTATACCTATCCCGAGGCACGCGACTTTATCCTGGCGAACTTTCGCACTTTTTCGGACCGGCTGGTCTCGTTCACGCAACGCGCTTTTGATCACAACTGGATCGATGCCGAGCCGCGAAACGGCAAGCGGGGCGGCGCGTTCTGCATGGGCGTGCCTGCCGTAGACGAGTCGCGCATTCTGTGTAACTTTGACGGATCGCTGGGCCAGGTGTCCACATTGGCCCACGAATTGGGACACGCCTACCACAACGAGTGCCAAGTGGGCAAAGCCGCGCTGCAGCGCACCACACCGATGACCCTGGCCGAGACAGCCTCCATCTTTAACCAGACGATCATCACCGATGCGCTTTTGGCCGAGACAGACGATCCCGACGAAGAGCTGGCCATCCTCGAGGAATTCCTCGGTGACGCCGCCCAGGTGATCGTCGACATCTACTCCCGATTCCTTTTCGAGAAAGAGGTCTTTGAGCGCCGCGCCGGAGCCGAGCTCTCGGCCGACGATTTCTGCGAGATCATGACGCGCGCCCAGAAGGAGACCTACGGAGACGGACTGGATCAGGACACACTGCATCCCTACATGTGGGCCTGGAAACCCCACTACTACAGTGGCGGGCGCTCGTTCTACAATTTCCCATATGCCTTTGGGCTGCTCTTCGGGCTGGGTCTGTACGCCATCTACCAGGAGCGCGGGGCAGAGTTCCTGCCCGAGTACGACGAGTTGTTGCGCAGCACGGGAGAAGGCACCGCCGCGGATCTCGCCGCGCGCTTTGGCCTCGACATCCGCCAGCGCGCCTTCTGGGAGAATAGCCTGGAGATAATTGGGCAGAGGATTGAGCGTTACGAGGAGCTGCAGCGCCTCCAGGAGCCCGGTTAGGATCTACCGCATAGGTAGTCCGACTATTCTTGCAGATCCGCCGATGTGCGGTATAATGAAATCAACATATCGGTGCTCTGCATCATCGGGAGAGCTGAACGACAATCGAATCAAGAAAGGGGAAGAAAATGGCTAGGATTATTGACATCGAGGGCATTGGCAGCGTATACGCTGAAAAGCTGGCAGCGGTGGGGATCACCACGACTGAGGCGCTTTTGAAAGCAGGCGCATCCCCGCAAGGCCGCCAGGCACTCGAGGAAAAGACGGGCATCAGCCACAAGCTGATTCTGGAGTGGGTCAATCTCGCAGATCTCTTCCGCATCAAGGGGGTTGGCGAGGAGTATTCGGACCTTCTCGAGGAGGCCGGCGTGGACACCGTGCCTGAGCTGGCGCAGCGCAACGCGGAAAACCTCTATGCCAAGCTGCAGGAGGTTAATGCTGCCAAGGAGCTGGTGCGCAGGCTGCCCGCCCAATCCCAGGTCGCAAACTGGGTCGAGCAGGCCAAGAACCTGGACCGCGTGGTAACCTACTAGCAATCGCTCAGGGGCGCGACTGCCCCTTTGCACGGCTATACTCAACGACGAGGCTGCGAACCTGTCCCTGGCGCTTTGGCACTCGATCTGCAATGTCAGAGCCCAAGGCTGGATCGCCCAGCGGCGCACTGTCGCCGTTGGCGCGACCTGGCAGGCATCATGTCTATGACGCGCCCCCTCTCGTCCTGAGGGGGCGCGTTCTGCGAATCAACAGACATCCGACAAGAACCGTACGGAGGCAGTGATGAAGAGAACGTGGTATTTACTTGTCGTGGCTGCACTATTCCTAGCGGCATGCGGGGCCCAACCCAGCCCAGAGCCCACAGCTGTGAGTGCCACAGAGCCCCCTCCGCCCACCACCGTAGCCGAGCCGACCGAGGCCCTGCAAACACCATCGGTTGAGGTGCCCACCGCCGCCCCATCACCTACAACAGAGCAGATACCCGAGTCTACGCAAGCAGGCTATCAAGGTCTCTCGCTGCCCATGGACCGGGTGGACTTTTTCGCAGGTTCGGGGATCTGCGCCACGTGCCACACTCAGATGGTGGATCAGGCTGGAGTGGACGTCTCGTTCGACGCCGTGTGGCGCTCGACGATGATGGCCAACGCCGCCCGCGATCCCTACTGGCAGGCCACAGTACGCAGCGAGGTCCTCACCAACCCCGAATACGAGGAGATCATCGAGGATACCTGCGCAACCTGCCACATGCCCATGGCACGCTTTACAGATCACACCGAGGAAATTGCGGGCGAGATACTGGACGAAGGCTTTGCCGATGCGGACCATCCTCTTCATCCTATAGCCATGGACGGTGTTTCGTGCACACTGTGTCACCAGATCCAGCCCGAAGGTTTCGGTGAGCCTGAGAGTTTCCACGGTCACTTTGTCATCAACACCGAGTTCCCAGCAGATGAGAGGCAGGCCTACGGTCCCTTTATGACCGGCTTTGGCATGATGCAGATCATGCAGTCGAGCTCCGGATTCATCCCGGTGCAGGGCATGCACGTGCAGCAGGCAGAGCTGTGCGCCACCTGCCACACGGTCTACACACCCTTTGTCGACACTGCGGGCGAGGTTGCCGGTGAGTTTCCGGAGCAGGTTCCCTACCTCGAGTGGCAGGCAAGCTCTTTCAGCAAGAGTACCCCCTGCCAGGGCTGCCACATGCCTACCGCGGACGGAGGTGTCTTCCTATCCACTGTAGGCGGGCACCATCTGCGCAGTCCAGTTCGCCAGCACATCCTGGTCGGCGGAAATGTCTTCATGCTTGACATGCTGCGGGCCTTTGGCGAGGACCTGGACGTGACCGCCTCGAGCGCCCAATTCGAGAAAAAGATGGCCGAGACCCTAGACCTGTTGCAGGGACGTGCCGCCGCCGTCGATCTTGAGAACGCTGATTCTGATGGCTCGACGCTAGCGATAGATGTAGACGTCAGGATCATGACGGGGCACAAGTTCCCCACCGCTTTTCCCTCGCGCCGCGCCTGGATCCACCTCACGGTGCAGGACGCCAGCGGGAACGTGGTCTTTGAATCGGGTGCGGTGCAGGCCAATGGATCCATTGCGGGCAACGACAACGATCTTGACCCCTCCGCCTACGAGCCCCACTACCTGGTAATCGACAGCCCGGACCAGGTGCAGATCTACGAAGGGATCATGGGCAATACGGATGGCCAGCCAACCACGACACTGCTGGCAGGCGCCGCCTACCTCAAGGACAACCGGCTGCTTCCCGCCGGCTTTGACAAGAGTGTGGCTCAGCCCGACATTGCCGTATACGGCACTGCAGCGGACGACACCGACTTTGACGCCGGAAGAGACACGACCCGGTTCACGATCGGCGTGGATGGCGCCCAGGGACCTTTCACCATCACGGCTGAACTGCTGTACCAGACGGTCGGCTACCGCTGGGTCGATAATCTGCGCCAGCACGATGCGCCTGAACCGGCCCGCTTCCAGGAATACTACGAACAGGTCTCGAACCAGGCAGTAGTGGTCGCCAGCGCGACCGTGGAGGTGGGAGAATGAACCCTCCTGCAAAGGGTGAGAGCAACTTGGCAACTTTGCGCGAGCGTCCCGTGGAGCTGCTGCAGAACCTGATCCGCTTTGACACCACCAATCCGCCTGGAAATGAGGCCGCGTGCATCGGCTTCATCGACGACGTGTTGACCACTGCGGGATTCGAGACTATGATTCTCGCGCGCAAAGAGCCACGTGCCAACCTGATCACCCGGCTGCCTGGACGGGGAGATGTCCCCCCACTGCTGATGTACGGACATGTAGACGTGGTGACCACCGAGGGCCAAGCATGGACCCATCCCCCATTCGAGGGGACAATAGCCGATGGCTATGTCTGGGGCCGGGGTACGCTCGACATGAAGGGCGCTGTGGCGATGATGATGTCTGCGCTAATGCGCGCCAAGGCGGAGGGGTTTGTCCCGGCAGGCGACGTTATACTTGCCGTCGTCAGCGACGAGGAGGCAGGCGGTGACTATGGTGCCCGTTATCTCGTCGAGAATCACGCCGACCTGTTCAAGGGCATCCTTTATGCCATTGGCGAGGCTGGTGGCTTTTCCTTCCATGTCGGCTCAGCCACAGTCTATCCCATCATGGTGGCCGAAAAACAGATTTGCTGGATCAGGGCAACGGTGCGTGGTGAGGGTGGGCATGGCTCTATGCCAGTGCGTGGGGAGGCCATGGCCAAGTTGGCCCAGATGCTACACACCCTGGATCGCCGCCGCCTCCCCGTCCATGTGACAGAGCCCACCCGCCAGATGATCGAGGCCATCGCATCGGTCCTTCCCGCTACTCAGAAGCTGCTCCTTCGACAACTCTTGAATCCTGCGCTGACCAATGCAATACTGAACCTCGCCGGCCCCCTGGGCGAGGTGCTGAACCCATTACTTCACAACACAGTCAGCCCAACCGTTGTTCAGGCCAGCACAAAGACCAATGTCATCCCCTGCGAGGTGAGCGTCGAGTTGGATGGACGCTTGCTGCCAGGTTTATCGGCCGAGGTGATGGTCTCTGAGCTGCGAGCGCTCTTGGGTAGCGAGGTCGAACTCGAGATCATCAGACACGAACCTGGCCCGCCCGAGCCGGATATGGGCCTATTCGACACCCTTGCCGATATCCTGCGCAAGGCGGATCCTGGGAGTACTCCCGGCCCCCTCGTCCTGGCAGGCGTGACCGACGCGCGCCATTTCGCGCGTTTGGGCATCCACACCTACGGCTTTACCCCCATGAAGATACCGCCCGATCTGAACGTCTGGAGGCTGGCCCACGGCATTGACGAGCGCATTCCAGTTGACTCGATGGAATTTGGCACGGAGGCGATCTACAAGCTACTACACAGATTCGGTGAAGCCAGCTAGCTAGCAGGGAACAACAGATCTCGCCTGGTAGGGCATCCTCCATGTATTTCCCACCAGGCGCCATTGCATTACAGCATCCTCGAGGAGACGCATCCATGCTAGATAACAGAACCGCGCGACACACCATGTTCGGGCTGCTCTACTTTGCCCAGGGCGCGATTCTCAGCTACTTCACCGCGCTGAACGCCCTCTACCTGCTCTCTTACGATCTGACCATGAGCCAGGTGGGAATCTTTTCAGCCGTCGCCCTCACGCCCTTTGTTCTCAAGATCCTGCTTGGCATGCTGAGCGACAAGGTCAATCTGCTCGGCAAGGGACATCGCAAGCCATACATCATCATCGGACTCTTGATCCAGGCCGGATGCCTGGTTCTCGTGCCTTTGATCCATCCCGGTGACTCGTTCGGGCTGCTGACGTTCGTCGCCTTTGTCCTGATGACGGGCATGGCCCTCTACGACACCTGCACCGACGGTTTGGCTCTGGACACGACTCCACCCGAGGACGAGGGAACGGTCCAGGGCATCATGGTCGGCGGGCGGGCGCTCGGCGTGGTGATCATTTCGGCGGCGCTTGGGCTGCTGGCTCAGCTTGTCAACTGGACGGTCGCCTTCTGGACTCTCGGAGCCATCACGCTCCTGCCGTTGGTGCTCGTTGTGCGGGTCCGTGAGCCTGCCCGCTCTACTGAGCGCTCCTTCGATTGGGGGGCATTTCGTGCCTTTGGCCGCAAGCGCGTCATCGCCCTGGCGCTCCTGGGTGCCCTCTATTCACTGATCATCAATGGCACCAACGAGATCGTCAACCCGTTCCTCGAGGACCGGTTCGGGATAGACTACTTGATAGCCGGACTATATACTGCCGTCTGGGGATTGGGTGTGGTGCTGGGTGGCGTGACTGGCGGACGGCTGACTGACCGCGTGGGACACCGCAGAGCTGCCATGGGCGCCCTGGTCATCTCGCTGGCAGCTATCCTGGCCCTGGTTCTCGTTATCAATCCCGCGATGGCCTGGCCCCTGGTCTTTATCTTCGGACTGGCCTTTGGCTACTATGAGACGGTCTACTTTGCCACCGCCATGGACGTGACCGATCCTCGCATCGCCGCCTCAATGTTCGCTATACTCATGGCAGTCGCCAACATCGGCATCGGCGTGGGATTTGCCGTTACAGGACAACTGGTGGACGCCATAGGCTACCGCTGGACATTTGTGGGGCTTGGCCTGCTGAACCTATTGGCACTGCCTCTGCTGCCACTCATCTTCCGCGGAGATGGGAAACACATTGAGTGATGAGCGCGTACAGCGTCTATCTGATCCTGCAGTCTGGCGCTGCACTCATCTTCTCGCTGATCTTTACCGTCAGCCAGCTATACTACGTCACCATCGTCCAGATGGACCCGCTGCAACTGGTGTTGGCAGGCACGATCCTCGAGGCGACTGTCTTCCTCTTTGAGGTCCCCACCGGTGTGCTGGCTGACATCAAGAGCCGCCGCCTCTCGGTCATCATCGGCTACGCCCTGATCGGCGTGGGCTTTGTCGTCGAGGGCACCTTCCCACATTTTTGGACGATTGCCCTGGCGCAGATGCTCTGGGGCTTTGGTTATACCTTCACCAGCGGCGCGACTGAGGCATGGATCGCCGACGAGCTGGGCGAGGAGCGGGCTGGCGAGGCCTACCTGCGCGGCGCTCAGGCAGCCCGGGCCGGCGCGCTGGTAGCCATCCCGATCAGCGTTGCCCTCGGCAGCCTGGCCCTTCAGGTGCCCATTGTGCTCGGCGGCCTGGCCATGATGCTGATGGCCGTTTTTCTGTCCTTCGCCATGAGCGAGAGAGGTTTCACGCCCAGTCCATCCGAGGAGCGCACAACCTGGGCTCTGATGCTCAAGACAGTTCGGGACGCCCGGGAGCTCGTGCGCCGGCAGCCCATACTGCTGGTACTGCTGGCAACCGGTCTGTTCTATGGGCTGTACAGCGAGGGATTTGACCGCCTGTGGACCCCTCATTTGCTGGAGAGCTTCCCAGGGCCGTGGCAGACCGGGCCCCAACCAGTGGTGTGGTTCGGCCTCATCCGGGCCGTGATGCTACTCGTCAGCCTGGGCGCGACCGAGGTCGCCCGGCGCCGCGTGGACACGGCCCGCAGCGTGCCGCTGGCGCGCGGCTTGATGCTGAACGCCGTCCTGATCATCCTCTGCCTGGCAGGCTTTGGTCTGACCAGGAGCTTCTGGGTCGCAGTAGCCCTGTATTGGCTGATCGGTGCCTTGAGGAATATTGCGGCGCCACTGCACACAGCCTGGCTCAACCTGACTATCGACCAGCCCCGGGTGCGGGCTACCATCTTTTCGGTGAGCGGGCAGGCCGACGCCATTGGACAGATCGCCGGAGGGCCCGTGGTAGGCGCCGTGGGGAATGCCTCCATCCGGGCCGCCCTGGTCTCATCGGCGCTGCTACTCTCGCCAGTGCTGCCGCTGTACGGCGTGGCTATCCGAAAGAACAAAGGGGAACGATCAGAGGGCCGCTCTTGACGCGAGCCGAACGAAGTGGTAGGGTATGTACAGGCAGTGAAGCGCAGACGCAACGCGAGGTGAACCCATGCACAGGGAGGCATGAGCCATGGAGAAGAAACAGGACCTGCTCAAGTCCGAGCATTTCACGCTCGAGCAGCTCGTGGACGGCGTGTATGCCGCCATCGCCTCACCGGGTGGCAAGGCCTTTAGCAACGGCGGCATCGTCGATCTAGGCGACCAGACCCTCGTCTTTGACGCGTTCGAGACACCCGCGGCGGCTGGTGACCTCCGATCGGCTGCCGAACAGCTCACAGGCCGCCCGGTGACCTATCTGATCATCAGCCACTGTCACGCCGACCACTGGGGCGGGAACCAGGCATTTGCTCCCGAGACAGCGATCATCACCACCCATGCCATCCGCCAGGAGATGCCTGACGCGATGGGCTGGATGATAGACCTGAAGGAGAACCCATCCGAATTGGAGCAGGCCATCCAGGAGACCCGAGAGCGCCTGGAAACAGAGATAGACGAACGTCAGCGCGCTTCCCTGACAGCCTCCATCGCCCGGATGACCGGCTGGCAGGAGATACTGCCCACATTCGAGCTGCGGTAACCCGAGCAAACCTTCAGCGGCAAGCTGGTCTTCTATGGAACACGTCGGCGGGCAGAACTGGTGGAGGTGGCCCCGGGGCACACAGCCAGTGACGCCTATCTCCTACTACCTGACGACCGAATCGTCTTTATGGGGGACCTCGGCTTCCTGCAATGCCAGCCCTACATGGTATACTGCGATCCGCGGGCGTGGGTGGCCCAGCTAGCGCAGATGGAGCAGCTCGACTTCGAGGTCTTTGTGCCGGGCCATGGGCCGCTGGGGACCCGTGCAGACGTCGCCTTGCAGAGGGAGTACATCACGCTGCTGGAGGAACTGGTCACCCAGTCCATCTCGGACGGCCTGAGCGTCGAAGAGACATTGCAGAAGACCTTGCCCGCACCATTCGACAGTTGGCTACACGGCAGCATGGGCCGCTGGGACGGTAACGTCCGGTCCAGCTACGAGCACCAAGGCGGAGAGTCCGAAAGTTAGGGACGGAATCAGCGAGGTATCTGCCGCATCAACCCAATCGGGCAACAGCCTGAGACCCCTTCTCCGTCAGGGTCCAGAGGCGGCCCCGCCCGGCGATCGAGCAGCCGCCAATAGAGCATCCAGCGCAATGCATCCCACAGTCGTTGTTGGTCGAGCGGAGGTAGCCGAGGCGTGCTAGATCTTCCAACATCATCTCCAACAAAGGCATCGGCACAGACAGTCGTTCCGCTAACTCCTCATAGCTATGGACGCCGCCCTCAGCCAAGATACGCAGCAGTTCTTCGATCATGGTCAGAGCACACGTGCCAGCTGGTAGACGCCGATACCGCCGGATAGGGAGATAATCAGGAGCAACCCAACGCTGAACGCCGTCCAGCCCCAGCTCTTGGTCTCCTGCCGGATGACTGCTACCGTGGCAATGCAGGGAATGAACAACATCTGCACCACCAGGAACGCCAGTGCTGCCGCTGGCGTCAATACACCCGCCAGTGCAGCCTGAAGCCCGGCAGCACTTTCACCGCTGCCGAACAGTATGCCCAGGGTAGCGATCGAGTTCTCTTTTGCCACCAGACTCGCCAAAAGGGCCACCACCATCTCCCATGGCAGGCCCATCAGCGCCCCCACTGGAGCCAGGGCCTTGCCAAGGCCCGCCAGATAGCTGGTCTGGATCTCCCCGTTGGGCAGCGTGGAAAAGATCCAGATCACAACCGACATGACCAGGATCAGCGATCCAGCCTTTTTGAGGAACTCGGAGCTGTTCTGCCATACCTGTATGCCGATCGAGCGGGGATTGGGCCGGTGATATAGCGGCAGTTCCATGATGAATGCTGCCAGCTCGCCCTTCAGGACCCACTTGTTGATCAACACACCGACCACAGCCAGTACGATCAGCGACATCCCAATAAGCCCCCAGGCCACCAGGGTTGCCATCCGCCCGAAGAAGATGGGCGCCAGAAAGACGATCACTGCCATCCGGGCTGCACAGGGCACCATAGGAGCCAGCAGGATCGTCAGCAACCGAGCCCGCCGCGAATCGATGATCCGCGTCCCTACAACGGCCGGCACATTGCACCCAAAGCCTAGAAAGAGGGGTATGAAACTCCGGCCATGCAGGCCCATCAGGTGCATAAAGCGGTCCATCACATAGGCGGCGCGGGCCATGTAGCCGACATCCTCCAGAAGGGCCAGCACGGCAAAAAAGATGACCAGGATGGGCAGGAAGGTGACGACCGTCCCCGCTCCAGCGATGATCCCATCCACCACTAGGCCGCTCACCCATGAAGGCAAGCCCGCCAGCAGCCCGGATGCGATCTCTGCCAGGCCGCCGATCACATAGACGTCCAGAGCATTCTGAAGCGGCGTGCCAACAGCAAAGGTCAGCCAGAACACCACGCCGAGAATCGCAGCCAGGATGAGCACACCCCACAGCGGATGGGTAGCATAGCGGTCCAACCGCTCGGTGAGGGTGATCTGACCTGTACGCGGTCGGGTCACCGCGGCGCGTATCATGCGTCCCACCCACTCGTACCGGCCGCTGGCTACCGCTAGCACGGCATCCTCGTGTTCCATCAGGATCTCGTGCACAAGATCCCACTGCTCAACAGGCAGGCATTGGTCACGCATCATGGCCGTGATCTCGCTGTCCCCCTCTAACAGTTTGAGGGCCATCCAGTCAGCGGGATAGGGAGCAGGCACCCAGCCGGTCACCAGGGCGCAGATCTCGTCCAGCACATCGCGGTGATCGGCCCGGATCTCCGGCACATTCGGCTCGTAGGAAATTTCACCCCGAGTCAGGCGGTCGACGGTGTCCATCAACTCGCGGACGCCCTGGTTCTTGGCGGCGACCATAGGCACCACCGGCACTCCCAACGCAGCCTCCAGCACCTGGGGTTCGATCTTCATGCCCTCCCCGGCCGCCACGTCGACCATATTCAGACCAACCACAACCCTGGACTGCAGCGGCAATAGCTCCGACACCAGGTACAGATTCCGCTCCAGGGAAGCGGCATTGACTACCGCCACCACTACGTCGGGACGTTCCTTGATGATATAGTCGCGGGCGATGACCTCTTCCTGCGAGTTGGCCGTCAAGCTGTAGGTACCCGGCAGATCCACCAGATGGATCGTCAGGCCCCCATGCCGATATGTCCCGGTCTTTTGTTCGACCGTCTTGCCAGGCCAGTTGCCCACGTGCTGGCTCAGGCCGGTCAGCAGGTTGAATACGGTGGACTTGCCGACGTTGGGCTGTCCTGCCAGCGCAACCGTCAACGTCACGCTGCCGTTGAGCACATCCATCGCCTGCTTGCCATTCACCGGCACAGCCTGAGTACTACCGTCCATCCCCGACCTCTACCGCCCTCTCTACCAGGATCTTTTTGGCCTCGCCGCGTCCCAGCGCCACCCTTGTATCGCGCAGATGGACAATGATGGGTCCATGCCCATAGTTCTGTACTACCTGAAGGCGGGCGCCCGGCGTGAATCCCAGCGAGGCCAGTCGGCTTAGAAACTGGTGCCCGCCATTCATCCTCCGGATCTGGACTGACTCGCCGCTCCGGACGCTGCTGAGACTGGGGCCGTTCTGCACTATCCTCTTTGATGCCATCACGTTCGTTATCCTCTCGTAAAAGTCCGAAACTGGAGCCAGAATTATCTGCGTAAATGGTCTGTCCTGCTATTGCAAAGCATTTGCAAGAAAACCTGCGCAAAAGAAAGCATCGCGCCGGGCTGTCACTCCTGTCCACTATTGCGACACTTGGCACAGTAGCCCGCAAGCTCTACCTGGGCGCTGGCGATCTCAAAGCCATAGCTTTCGCCCACCGTCAACGCTGCCTCGGCAAATGGCGCGCTGTCCACCTCCACTATCCGTCCACAAGACAGGCAGACCAGGTGGGAGTGCTCGTCCTTGTCGTCGAGCTCGTAGTGATGGTGATCCTGGTCCAGGTACAACTCGCGGACCACGCCCGTCTCTTTCAGGACAGCCAGTGTTCGATAGACCGTGGACAGGCTCAAGCGCGTATCCTGCCTTCGCGCCTGATCGTAGATGTCGTGGGCATCGAGGTGTCCCTCAGTCTCGACCAGGATGTCCAAAATCAGCCTGCGCTGGGGCGTGATCCGCTTCTGAGCCGACCTAAGACGGCGCTCTGCAACTGCCTTCACATCTTCCATATCATCCAGGCTCCACGTTACCTGCAACTGCATATCATTTGCATCTGGACACAGTATAGCACAGGTGGACGGGCGCGTCAAGTCCCCCATCGCCCTTGCCAGCAATTCCAGATCTGGTCTGTGCGTCCCCGTATCCCTCTCTCCGGATCGTCAGTTCCGGGGACAGGGCCTGAATCTGGCGATCCATGCCGAGCAGATGCGCGGAACTGGACCTACGTCCTGTGAAATACCGCATCACCGCCGCCTCTATCCCGTGTCTGGAGTACCCACCTCCATGCCAGCCAGATTCTCCAGTGCTTTCACCAGGGCATGGTTTCCCTCAGCGCCGCAGCCCATGTGTTGCAGCGTGCGGTATAGATGAAATGCGGTGCTGCAGCCCAGCAGCGGGACAGCCAGCGAGTCAGCCGCTTCCAGGATGAGTCGCAGGTCTTTCTGCTGCAGATCGATCATGAAGCCTGGGCTCCAATCCCGCTCAATGACCTGCGGCCCGCGGTTGCTCAGCGTCCAACTCCCTGCCGCCCCACCCTCAACCGCTTTCAATGTCTTTTCCAGGTCAAGGCCGCCCGCCTGGGCAAAGAGCATCGCCTCGCCGAGGGCCAGCATACTATGGACTACAAGGATCTGGTTGACCAGCTTGACCATCTGCCCTGCCCCGTTGCCGCCAACGTGGGTGATACTCTTGCCCATAGCCTCCAGGTAAGGCATGGCGCGCCATACCTGCTCGGGCTCTCCGCCCACCATGATGCTCAGCGTGCCCAGGGCTGCCCCCTCGCTGCCCCCACTGATGGGCGCATCGAGCATCTGGACCCCCTTCTCCCCGAGCTTTTCGGCAAACTGCTGCGTCTTGATGGGGCTAATTGTGCTGCAGTCCACTACCAGGGAGCCGCCACGCGCGCCATGGAATACCCCGCCCTCATCGAACAGCACAGCCTCCACGTCGGGGGTATCGCTCACACAGATGATGATTACATCACACTGCCCTGCCAGGTCCTCCGGGCTGCTGGCCCGTGCGGCCCCCTCGCTGACCAGTGCGTCTGCCTTACTCTCCGTGCGATTCCAGACCGTCAGATCGAATTCAGCCTTGAGCAGGTTGCGGGCCATCCCCTGGCCCATAATGCCCAGACCGATAAAGCCTACTGGCTCACTCATCTATCACTTCTCCTTCCAAATTGCCAACCAAGCGCTGGGTCTCGTGGTGCAGCACGCCAGCGCCGCCTCCAGTAATCAGCTTCCAATCGGGGCGTTCGTTTCCTGCCCGCACCCGTTCTCGCTACCGCCACGATTGCGGGTGATCCTCCCTCACCAGATCGAGGTCTGCCGCGCTCGCATTGGACTCGACCTGCTCGACAGTCTTGCAGCCCGGGATCACACAGGTCACGGCAGCATGCTGCAGGCACCAGGCCAGCGCCCACGGAGCCATCGGCACACCGTCAGGCACCTCCTCCTGCTGGATCTGTTCCACCTGCCGGAGCCGCTCCTCGATGCGTTCCCGATCCCAGCCTGACCGCAGATCGTATTCTTTGGTGAACTCTGTGCCGGGCTTGTACTTCCCGCTCAGAAAACCGCTGGCGAGCGGGATCCTTGCCAACACGCCCAGGTCCTGCTCGATGCACGCGGGGAATGCCGTCTCCTCGGGCGCCCGATCCAGCCGGTTATAGACAATCTGGATCGTGCTGGCACCAAACTCGACCGCCCGGGATACCTGGTAGGCTGGATCCAACCCGGAGCTGATCGAGATGCCCAGGTGCCGGATCTTGCCCGCGTCCACCTGCTTGTCCAGCATCGTCCATAGGTCATCGTTTTCAAAGGACTCGTTGCTGCCCGAGTGGAACTGGTAGAGATCGATCCGTTCTACCTGCAGCGCCCGCATCGAGTCCTCGAGCTGCACGCGCACCTCTTGCGGGGACCAGAGATCCTCGCGGCGCAGGTGACCGATGAACCGGTGCCCAAACTTGGTGGCAACGACCCAATGGTCGCGCTCGCGCCGGATCGCATTGCCAACGAAAGTCTCTGACAGATGGTCCCCATAGCACTCGGCTGTGTCGATCAAGTTGATGCCCAGTTCCCTGGCCCGCCCCAGGATGCCGTCTACCTCGGCCTGGGTGAACTGCTTCCCCCACTCACCGCCGAACTGCCAGGTGCCCACACCCACCGCCGAGACCCGCAGATCGGTCCTTCCTAACCGCCGGTATTTCATCTTTCTAACCTCCTTCTATACGCCAACCCAAACGGCCATCTGAGACTCGCCTCGATTGGCCCAGAATGCATAGGGGATTGCCGCAAACGCCTGCCCTTCTGCAGTCCTGCCCCTCAGAACCCAGATGCCGCCTAGCAGGTCAGCGTCGAATTCCCCTCGCACCGATGACGGATCTATCCTGGCCTGAAAGAGATCCAACCCGGGGTTGTCGGGGCTCTCGAGACAATACACCACCGGTCCCCGCGTCAGCGCGACCTGGCCTCGCACGCTCCCCACCTTCGGATGCGCCCTGCGGACCACCACCGGCATCTGGAATTGAACCTCCACGGTATCTCCCGGAGACCAGGTCCTCGCGAGGGGCAGATAGGCCGCCCGCTGCGGGGCATATCCAGACGCAGGCACATCGGCTCCACCCGAGGGAGCCATCGCTGCTGGCATATCGATAGCCCGCCCATTCACGCGAACCTGGACACCATCGGCCCAGCTCGGAATGCGGAGGTTCAGGCTGAATCGGGCAGGTGCCGCGGGCAAGAGGTGGATGGTAACATGGCCATCCCAGGGCAAGCCCGACTCCATTCTTGCGCCCACCGGGATCGCCAGGTCGACTTGAGCCTTGCTGCCGACGTATTGGTGCACCCACAGGGCATCTGTATCATAGGAGTACAGGTAGCCCCCCAGGGAAGCCCAGGTCCGTGAGAGGTTAGAGGGGCAACAGGGCACCTGGTACCAACTCTGGCGCGAGATGCCGCCCCGGCAGGCAAGTGGGTTGTTATACAGGTACGACCTGCCGCCAAGGCCAATGCCCACCGATGCCGCGTTATACAGCTGCCACTCAAAGAGATCGGCGTACTTGGCCTCGCCGGTGAGTAGCGTCATCTCCCAGTTCCAGAACATGCACCCCAGGGCCGCGCAGGTCTCGGCATAGGCATACTCCGGATCCAGCTCGTAGTCGCGGCCGAATCCCTCGATCATCGGCAGCGAACCGATCCCGCCGGTGACGTACATGCGCCGGTTCACCATCCGCTCCCAGGCCCGCTCCAGCGCGGGCAGCAACGTTCTGTCGCCCCCTTCCCGGCAGAGCATAGCCACAGCTGTCTCCAGGTAGGCAAAGCGCACCGCATGCCCCACCGGCACGGTCTGATCCCGTACAGGGCGATGCTGTTGAAAGTACCTGCCCGTCAGCGCACTGAGGAGATAGCGCAACTGCATGCCGGGCGGCTTTTTCGCTGCGTTGCCCGCCGGCAGCTGAAAGGACTCGTGCTCGGGATGGACCCGGAGATACTGGGCGCGCCTGTCCTCTACCTGTTCACCACGGCGGCCCACGTCCCGGTTCTCGCGAAAGATCAACGGGGCGAACGGTCTGATCCGTCCCCGTTGCTCGATGAACTGTCTGGCGAGCGCCAGATACAGCTCCTTTCCGGTGGCGCTGTACAGGCGTAGCAGCGCAAGCTCGATCTCCTCGTGCCCCGGTGTGCGCTCCGGCCCCGCCCCCAGGAACTCGCGCACCAACAGGTCGGCTGCCTTCTCGGCAATGGCCAGCAGATTGCGATGGCCTGTAGCCTGAAAGTGCGAGACCCCGGCCTCGATCAGGTGCCCATGGCAGTACAGCTCGTGCTCGATCTGGAGATTGACCCAGCGCACACCCCGAAAGTGAATCTGGTTGTAGGTGTACAGGTAGCCATCGGGGTCCTGTGCCGCGGCGAGCAGGTCGATGAAGGCATCCATCCGTTCAGCCAGTTCTTCGGTGGGAGCGATGGCATACACTCGGGCCGCAGCATCGAGCCATTTGTATGCATCCGAGTCGGCAAAGAACCATCCCTCGCGAAAGGTCTCCGTTTCCCCGACAACAATCCGAAAGTTGTCGCTCGAGCCGCTCGCCTCAAGCTGCTCCCACTGGTGTGGGATGGTCTCGCGGGCAACGGTGTCCAGGCGCGGCTGCCAATACCCGCCCGCGATGCTGACCTGAGTCGCTTGAAGCGCCTTCATACAGACTTGGTCACTTTCCACCCTCACACCAGGAGCGCCAAAAAGCGCTCTATGTCGTAGGTGGCAGCTTGGGCCACCGGCGAGATCTGGGGCAGGACCAGGTCAAAAGCGTGGTCGGTGTGTGGGAACTCGACAAGGATGGAGCTGGCACCCGCCCCTCGCAACTCGTGGTGCAAGCGGCGGACAGTGGGCAGCAGGCCAAATATGTCGTCTGTTCCCTGCAAGAGCAAGGTGGGCAGGCAGTGCTGTCCCACGTGATTTATCGGCGATAGCAAGCGGTACACCTCCGGGACCTCATCCGGCGTTCCCCCGATCATGTCGGGTATCATATCCAGAAACGAGCGTTCCGAGGCATCGTCGTCGCACTGCAGGTTGAATAGCCTGGCAAGGAGGGCATCAGACACCCGATCCAACTCGAGCGATCGGGCGCCGGCACCTAGCCCGAGGGTCTCCGCAGCAGCAGGCTCCTGCAGCGCGAGAAAATCCGTGGGCGGGTAAAACGCGACCACGCCTCGCACAGACGTATCACCATCTCCCGACAGAGGCGGCAGCGACGGGTGTCCCGCAGTATAGGCTGCCAGCAGGGCAAGATGCGCTCCAGCGGACCCCCCCATGAGCACGACCCGCTCCTGCTCCAGGCCGTACTCGCGGCTGTGCGCCTTGATCCACAGGACTGCCTCCTTTACCTCAGCGATCATCATCGGGATGTCGCCCTCAGGACAGAGAGTGTAGTTAATATCAAGAATGGTGTGCCCCTGCGCCGCCAGTCGCCGGAAGAAGGGACGCGTCAGCATATCCTTCTCTCCAATGCGCCAGCCACCCCCATGCACAAAAACGACAGACAATCCGGTCGGAGCCACACTGGGCGGCGGGCTCCAGAGATCGGCCAGAAGCGGTGTCCCGGTTCGGGCCTGGTGCGCGTAGACGACATCGCGCTGCAAGATCGCACGACCGGGCTCTCTTGCCAGCAGCGACCACCGCCGGGGGAGCATCAGCAAGCGGAGCGGTGCCGGTATCCGTTGCTCCCAGCCTGCGCCAAAGGCAGCATCAAACCCCGCCTTCGAGTCTGGTATGTCCTGCAGGAACTGGACAGCCAGGGCCGTCCCCGCCGCGCCGGTTCCCGCCATCTTCCAGTCGCGTCGGACCAAGCCAAGTAGGGCGCCCAGGCCACTGACAATACCCAGGATGGGAGTCAGAGCCCCGCCCACTAGCTTGAACGGCCACAACAACAGCCTGACCAGCGGCACTCGCGGCCTGGAAAGCGCCGCCGCCGCCAATAGGCTAGCCAGATAGGTCAAAGTCTTTACCATACTCATAGCTCAATCTCCGCAACAGAATCTAGGACCCAGCTCGGGCGATAGGGAAAGCGATCGATGTCCTCACGGCGTGTCACGCCGCTCAGCACCAGGATCGTCCTCATGCCGCTCTCCACTCCGGCAACGATGTCCGTCTCCATCCGGTCGCCCACCATGACCGTGTCCTCTGAATGGACGTCCAGGTAGTTCAGTGCTGAGCGCATCATCAAGGGGTTGGGTTTGCCCACAGTGTGTAGCCGGTGGGCCAGGTCCCGTGGTGCGTACAGCGAGTTGTTGGTAAGCACCAGGTATTCGCGTCCCTGCTCTTGCAGGCGGGAGATGAACCGGCCGGCGCCCGGGATCATCTGCATCCCCTTGACCAGCACACCATCCATGTCTGTGATAAAATGCTTGACCGATTCCATATGCTTCCGCCTTTCACTTGACAGGGACTGCCGCGCTACGTAGCGTCTTCCAGCGCAGAATCCGTCATAGGCAGGCCCTCGAGCTGCATGATCCGCAGCGCGTTCGTCGTCGGGCAGGGCCCGGTCCGCAGGACATAATCGAATACCATGCGTCCACCCTCGACGCTGTCCCTGAAGTGATAGTTTACCACCTGGGGCAGCTCATGGGCAAGATTCGCAAGCTCGAGGTCGTGCGTGGCAATAAAACCGAGACCCCGCTTGCCGGTCAGCGCGCGCACATACGCGCGACTACCGGTGAGTCGCTCGCGGTTGTTCGTGCCCCGAAAGATCTCGTCGATGCAGTACAGGAGCGGCAGCGGATGATCGCGCTGCAACTCAGCCAGCAGAGCCTTCAGGCGCTTGACCTCGGCGTAAAAGAACGAGATACCATCGGTCACCGAATCGCTGATGCCCATGCTGGTGTACAACCGGAAGGGGATCGTCTGCAGGCATTGCGCATTGACCGGCCCGCCCGCATAGGCCAGGGACAGGTTCACGCCAACAGTCTTCAGAAAAACGCTCTTCCCCGCCATATTCGATCCGGTGATGACGGTCACCTGCCCCAGTTCGGACACGCTGAAATCATTGCAGACCTTCTCCCCGTCCGGTATTAGGGGATGGCCCAGGCCTTGCGCCTTGAACGGGCCTGTCCGTTCCTGCTCCCCGTCCGCCAGTATCTCGGGAAAGGAATAGCCCGGGTTCAGATAGGCGAGATTGGCCAGCGACGATAGGGCCTCAAGCTCGAACCAGGTATCCATCCAGGCCGGCGCTCTTTCCGCCACATCGGTCCTTGTCCGGTTCAGGCGATAGGCCAGATACGCATCCCAGGGCAGCAGGGTGTTCAGGATCAAACGGAGCATTGGATTCTCGCGCAGGCTCATGATGGCAACCACGCGCGTGATGCGCGACAGATAGCTGGACGATCGATGGACGGGATCGAGAAAGGGCTTACAGAGCACCTCCAGGTGCGGCGTGTCCCGATAGGAAAAGCTCTCCAATTGGCTAAAGACCGCTCGCAGTTGTCGTAGCGCCCCCTCCAGCGCCACTGCCTGGTCTGCGGCAGGCTCCATCCTTCGCGACCAGAGCAGCCAGAGCCCCAGATAGACCGCCAGCGTCATCTGCCACCAGGGCGGCAACCCGCCGAGCAGGTTGGCGGCGAACAGGGCCGCATTCAGGATAACCATGACGCCGAACACGATCAGCCAGCGCCCCATCCCGCCAGAGGCTTCGCTGGTCTGCAACCACTCTGCCAGCTGGTTCGCCTTCCAAGTTCTCCTGGCGCCAGCAGCTTCCATCGCATTCAGCGCCAGCCTGTCGCGAAACAGGTGTAGTGGGGCCAGCTCGCGCACAACCTGTTGCCGCTGGCGCGCCAGCGTAGGATCGGGTTCCGGAGCGGTCAGCCAGGCTCTCAGGCGCTGGCTGCCTTCGTACGAAACAGCGGTATCAAGCAGATGGTGCAACGACCGCTTGCCGGTGAGATCCAGGTCAGCTTCGAACGGATGCTCAGCGTCTGGTTGGTGGTAAAAGGTCACCGGGATCTGGTCCCAGGCGAGCCTTGCCCGGGCGAGGTGCGCTGTCTTGATCTCCAGCCACAGGTGGTGTCGCTCGATACTCCGCCCGATCCGGCGATGAGCAGCCACAGCAAACCCGAAGAGCAGCAGCCAGATCACCGCGCAGAGGACGGCGACCCATGCCTCCGTCACAAAGACTGCCACGCCGATCACTGGCGGGCCAGCGCAAAAGACAGCAAGCCGCACCCACGAATAGCGCGTGCTGGTGCGATCCAGCCGCTGCAGCCGGTTCCTCAGGCGGGCAGTCTGGTTATTCAGGGCGCGCAGCCTGGCTTCCTTCATCACCCTCACCTACTAGCGAATTGGCAAATATTTTGCGGCCTGCTGAGAGGAGCTGGGGTCCATCACCGATCAGCTTGATCACGCCGATGACGATGGTAAAGAACTCGAGCCGGCCCAAAAACATCGCCAGCATCTCCACCCACAGCACCCCTGCAGGGGCGTCAGCCGTCGTGATCCCCACCGAAACCCCAACCGTGCTCAATGCGCTGGCGAATTCGAACAGGCTGTCCTGTAATGGGTAGCCATGGGCAGCAACGATCCCGCTCCCAAGCACAAAGACCGCCACATAGAGAAACACAAACATCGAAACCTGGCGCAACTGCCTGTCGCTGATAAAAACCCTTTGCTCGCCATGCCAGAGATCAGGCTCGGTGACGACACGGCGCGGCAGCAGATTTCGCCGGAACTCCCAGATCAATCCCCTCAACAGGACGTAGATACGATATTGCTTGATGCCCCCGGCGGTCGAACCGGCGCCTCCCCCGATCAGCATAAAGAGGATGATCACCAGCCAGCCGAGTCCATTCCACTGCCTCAGGTCCACCGTAGCAAAGCCGGTGGTCGAAAGCGCCGAAACGGCGTTAAAGACTGCCGCCCTCAATCCCTCGCCAGAAGTGGCGTACAGGCCCCCTGTCACCCCAAAGGACAACACTGCAGCGCCAAGTATGATGAGCACCGCGCTTTGCCGCACCTCGCTATTCCGGGCCACCGCCTTGAACTTGGCCCGGAGGAGGGTGTAGGCCGTGAGGAAATTCAGCATCCCCAGCAGCATGAGCAGAATGACCACCGTCTCCACAGCCGGACTCTGCCAGTAGGCGATCGATTGGGCCCGCGTGGAAAAGCCGCCGGTCGATAGCGCGCAGAAGGCATGATTGACCGCATCGAACCAGCTCATCCCCGCCAGGCGCAGCGCCAAGATGCCCACGACATTGTAGGCCGTGTACATGGCAAGCACCAATCTCGCAGAGCGCCGCACATGCGGCAAGAGCTGCTCCTGCCGGCCCTCGACCGCGGCGACGCCGGGACCCAAAGGGCCCGTCAGCGTGCTCAGCATAAGAATGGCCAGACCCGCGCCCCCGGCCAATTGGGTGACGCTCCGGAAGAAAAGCAACAGCGGAGAGGCCTGGCTGACGTCCAGCACCGATAGGCCAGCCGTGGTCCAGCCGCTGGTCGATTCAAAGAGCGCGTGCGTGAGATTCATGCCCGAGAAGAGGAAAGGGATGGCCCCGGCCAGGGTTGTCAGCAGCCAGGTCAGCACCACGATGACCGCTCCCTCGGGCATGGTCAGGCTCGTGGCAGGGCGGGGCGTCAGCCGGCGCCAGAGCACCAGGCCGAAAAGTCCGAGCAACAGGCCCGGTAGCAAAAAGCCCCAGGCTATCCCGAGTTCCTGGCGATAGAAGGGGAGCAGCAAGAGTGGGGAAAGGATCAACAGGCTGGCAATCAGGCAGAGCAGGCCCGTGTAGCCCAAGATGGCGCGATAACGTTGCCGGAGGAACTCAGCGTAGCGCACGGGAACCGCTATGCCTCTTCACCAGCCAGCGCACGCAGCAGGTCTTCGTGCTGCTCGGGATGCGCAATCGCAATCAAGCGATCGGCTACCTGCAATCGGTCCTGCCCTCCAGGCACCACCACATGCCCGTCGCGGATGATGGCGACTATCAGGCTTCCCCCGGGAAGCTCTAGCTCCTGGAGCGCCTTGCCGGTCACAGGAGCGTCGCCATCCAGGACCACTTCCGTCACATAGAGCCGTCCCTCATCTGCGGGGAACAGCTGCGTAATCTCATCATAGACGGTCCGTCCCTCTATCAAGCTGCCGATCACCTGGGTGGAGGAGAACACCTCTGTGATCCCCAAGCGGCGAAAGACCTCCTCGTTCTCTGGATCGTTGACCAGGGCCAGCGTTCGCGGCACGCCGTACAGCTTCTGGGCGACCTGACATGCCACCAGATTGTCGGGGTCCTGGGGCGTAAGGGACAGAACCAGATCCGCCTGCCGGGCGCCTGCCTCCTCAAGCACGACGGGATCGCTCCCATCACCCACCAATACTGTCGCCTTCACCCGCCGCGACAGCATCTGCGCTTCTGCCGGATCGGGATCCACAATCGTAACCCCATAGCCACGGCGGACAAACAAACGGGCCAGGAAGTAGATGGTCTCGACTGTCTCACCGCCGCCAAGAAGGATCACGTTCATGGCTGTTCGTCCTCCCAGGATTCCCCCAGCGCGCTGAGAAAGGCGGCAGAAGAGAGACTGGTCGGGCAAATCGTCTCGATCCCGAACTCGCGATAGACTGCTTCCCTTGATGGATCATTCACCCGAGCCAGGACCTGGGGCACGCCAAAGACCTTCTGGGCCACCTGGGCTACCATCAGGTTCACGTTGTCCAGACTGGTAACGGCGACCAGTGCCCCGGCCCTGTCGATCTTGGCCTGGCGCAACACAGCCAGTTCCGCTGCATCGCCCGTAACCCGGAACCCACTGAACTCGGTGGAGAGGTTTTCAAAAGCCATCTCGTCGCGATCGATGGCCACCACGCTGTTACCCAGGCTGCTCAGTCGATTGGCCAGGAGGGAGCCCAACCTTCCACAGCCTACGACGATGACGTACTCTCTCGATACCATACCTTCTCTCCGCCCTGCTACGCTGCACCAGGCGAGCGCTGTCTTTGCGAGGGACCAAAGTGTTCCTATAACATACTACCAGCAGAGGCAGGTGCACATGGATGCCTGATATCTTTTGTTCGCTCGGTTAGTATACCGCAATGCATGGCTGTGTCAAGTCAGCAGCGCCACTCCCTGCAGGGCCCCAGGTCTGAGTCTGGTGTGCAGGTCTGCGAGGTCTTTACTGTGAGCCAGAGGCGTCGTCTCGCCGGCGCCCCCATTGACGGGCGGTCCGCGGCGTGATATACTGATAGAAAGTGAATGACAGTTACGGCCGTGCTGTATCGTACCCGCTTGAGGGATTGCCATGCATCAACATGAAGAACTGCGCCGGGGTGTGACATGAACTTTGCCAAATACCACGCCCTGGGGAACGACTATCTCGTGATCGAGCCAGCAGACGCCGCCGGCAAGCCAAGTGCCCGCCAGCTACAGCGCATTTGCGATCGCCATTATGGCGTGGGTTCGGACGGGGTTCTCCTGGGACCCTATCCCCATGCAGACGGTGACTTTGGGCTGAGGCTCTTTAACCCCGATGGTGGAGAATTCGAAAAGAGCGGCAACGGGCTCCGTATTTTCTCGCGCTACCTCTGGGATCACAGTCTGGTAGGCCCAGAACCGTTCACGATCTCCACGCCTGGCGGCATCGTCACCTCCCAGGTGCATGAAGGTGGCCGGTCTGTCACGGTGGAGATGGGCACCATCAGTTTCGACAGCCGGCAGATTCCGGTGCGTGGTCCAGCGCGCGAGGTCCTCGACGAGACGCTTGAGGCTGGCGGGCGTACGCTACACTACAGCGCCGCCACTATCGGCAATCCCCATTGTGTGATCTTATGCGAGCATGTCTCACCCCGTAGAGCCCAGGAACTGGGCCCGCTCATCGAGACAGATGCCAGGTTTCCAAACAGGACCAACGTGCAGTTCATGGTAGTGCGCGATCGCCACAACATCCAGATCGAAATTTGGGAGCGTGGCGCGGGCTATACCCTTGCCTCGGGCAGTAGCAGTTGCGCCGCAGCTGCCGTTGCCCACCGCCTGGGATTCTGCGATCAAGAGGTAGCAGTGCACATGCCTGGAGGCGTGATCGCTATCTCGATTGGCGATCACGGCGCCATCACAATGAGGGGGTCCGTGACCAAGATCTGCGAGGGTGTTCTGTCCGCCGAGTTGTTCGGCTGAGTTCGATGCCTCACGCGAGGCAGCTCGGCGCTTGCACTTTGGTAGAGTCTCGGTCTCTGCAGCGAGGCGTCATGAATCGTCGTACAGTCGCCACCGTATTGCTCCTGCTCTGCCTGAGCCTGGCAGCTGGCAGGCCATACCCCGGCTCTGCAGCGAGCGCCACGCCGGTCCCTGGCGTCCACACTATCCGCGCAGACGACAACGTGCTGCAACTTGCAGCGGACAGCGGCTATGAGTGGATGGTCCAGCTCATGGAGTGGCGGGAGATCGAACCAGCACCCGGCGAGTTGTTCTGGGAGTACGCTGACTGGCTGGTGCGAGCAGCAGGGTACTACAGCTTGGATCTGGTTCTGCGCCTGGATCACCCGCCCGACTGGGCGCTGTCCACCGAGGGCGGCAGTCCTGTGGATGTCGCCGCCTATTCCGCCTTTGTGAGCCGGGTCGCGGCTCGCTACCGCGGGCGCGTACTGGCCTATATCATCTGGAACGAGCCTAACCTTGCCCTCGAGTGGGATGAGCAGCCTCCCGATCCGGCGGAATACGTCAGTTTGCTTTGCTCAGCTCACTCTGCCATAGAAACAGCCGATCCTCGAGCCCTGGTCGTGAGCGCGGGATTGGCGCCGACCAATCACACCGACGCCTCTGCGCTGGATGACCGCCTCTTTTTGCAGGAGATGTACGCCGCTGGTGCTGGCGAGTGCTTCGATATCCTGGGCGCCCACCCCTACGGCTTTGCCTACCCTCCCCAGGACCCCTACGAGGCACACGACAGCCTGAACTTTGCGCGGCTGTCCGACCTGCGAGCAATCATGGTTGCCGAGGGAGAGAGCGACAAGCCAGTCTGGGCGACAGAACTGGGCTGGACCACCGATCCCGTGGGCGATGAGCAGCAGTGGCTGGAGGTCAGCGAGGAGGAGCAAGCTCGCTACCTGGTGGGTGCATTCGAGGAAGCCGCCCGGGATTGGCCCTGGCTGGAGCGGATCGCAGTCTGGCATCTGAGCACCGGTCTCTTATCTGGCGACTCGATGCGTGGGTTTGGCATCCTGGCTGCGGATGGCACACCAAAATCAGCCTACCGCGCCCTGGCAGAGATGATCGGGAACAATGCCAGCACCGGGGCGTATCGGAAGGAAAGCACGCTGTCAGAGGCACAACCAGTGGAGATCCTGGCACCTGACGTGGTGGTTCGGCTGAGCGATCCGGACACCTTCTACCCTCACTGGGCCCGTCCTCACTGCGGGTACGTGCCCTGCCGCCAGTGGACGGCGCAGTTCTATGTGACAGAACCGGGCGTGGTGCCCTGGCAACTCCAGATGGAGATCATGCAGGTTGAGGAGCCAGGCAACTTAATCTGGATCAACGGCCGCCAGATTGATCCACCTGCCCTGCCCCTTCGCGACCGGCCCGACTTTGCCTCGGTCTGGACAGCGATCGAGATTCCGGTCCCGGCAGCTTTGTTGCAACCCGGCGCCAACACCTTGGAGATCCGTTCCAGCCCGCGACTCCCAGTGTACCAGGATGGAAATGGTCGCTTTGAGAGCCTGCAAATCCGCAATGCACGGCTGACTAGGGGCTCCTGAGCACCCCCTGATCGGTACCCAGCCACAGCGCCCCTGATGGGTCCGCCAGGATAGCGTACACGCTAGCATCCTCCACCCCCCAGGGCTGCCAGTTCCTGCCACCATCCGTGCTCCGGAAGAGGCCGATATGCTCCGCGCCAGCATAGATCGCGCCTGGCTCCTTTGCGCTCCACGCAAGGGCCGTCACAGTCGCGCCCAGGGTTTCATGACCGAGCGGCTGCCAGGTCTGCGCGCCATCTTGGCTGCGGTAGACTCCTGTAGTTGTCCCTGCCAGCACCCTCTGTGGGATAGCAGGATCGATCAGGAGTGCAAAGGTAGTCAGGGGACGGTCGTCAAAGGGACTGGCCCGCCAGGTTTCCCCACCGTCGAGGCTGTGGTACACTGACTCCACCGTGCCAGCATAGAGCACCCCCGCGTCTTCCGGATCCACATCAAGTGCGTGGACCGAGAGCGTCTCCAGGCCGTGGTGGATCGGCGCCCAGGTCTCCCCGGCATCGGTGCTGCGCAGGACATTGTGGCCCCAACTGCCAGCATAGATCCGCGCCGCATCGTGCGGATCTATGAGCACAGCAAAGACAGCGATCCTGCCCAAATCCTCTGTCGCCCAGCGCCATGTCTGTCCGCTGTCCGGACTTATGTAGACTCCAGTCTGGGTCCCGGCAAAGATCTGCTCGCCGGTAGGGTCCAGGGCTAGTGCCTGGACGAACAGCTGGCCCATCGCCCCGCTGAGCAATCGCCAGCGTCCGCCGCCATCATCAGTGCGATACACGCCGTCTACCGTCCCGGCAAAGAGGACATGTGGGTTGGCGGGATGCTGCGCCAACGCGGTGACGACGGGTTTGCCCACATCCCCGGTAAGCAGCGTCCAACTTCCACCAGCATCGACTGACCGGTACAGACCGCGGTACCGGGTGCCAAGATAGACCACACCGGGCATCTCCCCGGCGACCAGGCAGGTGATGTCTGCATGGCGCAGCTCGTCACCCCCGAATCTCCACGAGACGCCACCATCCAGAGTGACAGCAAGTCCATTGCCCTGACTCCCCAGATAGATCTGCTCAGAACCCGTTGGCCCGAGGGCAAAGGAGAGAGCCCCAAACTCAGGAGGGCCGGCCATGCTCCACGATTCACCACCATCAGGAGTGACATGGAGGTGACTGTCCGCGAGTGCAAAGAGCCGGCCATCATCGACCTGGCCAAGTACCGTGACATGAGCTGATGCCAGCGAGTCCCCCGCGCGATCCCAATTCTCGCCTCCATCCCGGCTGAGCCACACACCCTGGCCTGCCGTCCCGGCGTAGACGGTCCCATCGTATCCAACTGCGAGGCTCAAAACCCCGCCCACCGCATCAGCCAGTCCCGCAGACGACCAAGTCTCACCGGTGTCACTGCTTCGCCACACGCTGGCAGCCTCTCCGCCGGCATACAGGGACAGTCCATCTGGCGACACGGCAAGCGCATAGATCGGTATCGAGGGCAAACCGGCCATAAGCTGCCAGCTATCGCCCCCGTCAAGAGTACGGTACGCACCAGCCACAGTACCCACCCAGGCCACCTGTGGGTCTTGAGGATGTACGCCCAGTGCTATAGGCACTACAGACTCCAGCCCGCCCTTGGCAAGGTGCCAGGAAATCCCGCCGTCATCCGAACGGTAGATACCGCCCAGCACGTAGGCTGCCAGATAGACGATGGCTCGGTCGGATGGGGCAATGGCGACAGCAGCCACGCCGACCAAAGCCGGAATGCCCTCACTGGCCGGCCGCCAGAGCGGGGGTGCGGTGGGGGTACCGGGCGACACAGTCCCGGCAGATTGCGAGGGCTGTGTAGCGACCGGTGTGTAGGTGGGCCTAACCGGAGAGACAGGTTCTGTGGGCGGATCTGTCGCTCGCTGCTCACAGCCTCCTGCCAGGAGTGCGAGCAACACCAACGCAGGCAGTAGCATGATCTTCGAGATTTTCACAGCCATGCCCTGCTGCCTCAATCCACCCGCTGCCAGTTGAGGATATAGCGACAGGATTCGACCAGGCTCACCGTTACGGGCGCTTCCTGGCTTATCGGCTGGTCGTTCGCGTCCACGACGACCACGTTCCAGGTCGTGTCTGCCTGGATGATCAGAAAGTCGTACTCGCCGCCGCCTTTGGTGGCAACGACATCATAGCGGTGCCAGTCGTTGTAGCACACCAGCCGCACACCAGGCAGAGGGTTGCCTCCGGCGTCGGTCACATTGCCGACAATATAAGCTGGCGCCTTTGGACAGCTAGGACAGGGATGCGAGGGATCGGGCCACGCCGGCAGAACCGGCAGGAAACGATAGGCGCTGGTCGGTGTGGGAGTAGGTGGTCTGACTATCGCCGCAGGACGGGCAGTCTGTGTAGGTGGGACCGGGGTAGGCGTCGCCGTCAGCGTAGGAGGAGGCGGAGAGGGCGTCTGCGTGGGGACTGGCGTGAGCGTCGGCTGGATGGGGGTGGGAGTCTCTGTCGGCAGCGGAGTGATCGTCTCTGTCGGCGGCGGAATGCGCGTCTCTGTCGGCAGCGGCCTGTCTGTAGGCGTCGGCTCTGGCGAGGACATCTGATCCGCAGCCAGGGTCGGCGCGGGCAACGTCATCGCCGGGGTCTGGGTAGGCGTTGATTGGCAACCTACCACGAGCAGTACAACAAGCGCAACGCCCAGCCAGCGATAGAGCCAGGTTCGCTCTTGCATCTCAGTAGACTCTCCCTTCTCTTCTAGCAGCAGGACCTGTCCGCTCAGCCGGAACGGCCGCCCGGCGCGCCGCAGTTCTGCGCAAGCCGCTGGAGATGGCGCCACACATGAGCCAATGCCCGCCCTGTGCCGAGGGGATAGAGACGGATCTGCTCATCAAGTGGCCCGGTAGTGGTCACGATCCGCGCCCCTTCATCGAGCACCTCGGACAACGTCCGCTTGCGATCCAGACCACGAACAACCTGCTGCCGGGTCAGTGCAATAACCGCCAGGACCTCATCCTCGAGCAGCTTCTCCGGCGGGCCAACCAGTCTCGCCTCGTACACCACAATCCGGTACAGCTCGCCGGCACGTGGCGTGCCCGGCGGATGGATCATTTCGTAGAGAACCCAGGGGCGGGGCCGGTCGCATAGTTCTACCCGCCGGGCTGGGCCTTCCTCGGGAATATACCAGGTCTCGAGCGCGGGCAGAATCTCGACATCCGTGCCAATCTCCTCCAATGCCTCGCGATGGGCACATTCCAGCCAGGTCTCGCCCGGCTCGACGTGCCCCCCGATGCCCGCGTAGAACAGCTCCCCGGGAGGGCAGTAGTGGCGGGGCCCGGCCAAAAAGAAAAGATAGCGTTCCTGGTCATATTTTAGCGCGAGACCTACCCCGGCCTCCGCACCCTCGGGACAAAAGTCGGCGAGGGACTGGATCATCCGCCTGTACCTCCCGTCTTCGGGGGCGCGACCTGCCGCAGGAGGCCTGCCACAAAATTTACCCTCGGCACGCGCTCCATGTAGCGCACATATCCCTCACCGAACTTTTCTATGCAGGCCACATCAGCTTTGAATGTGTCAGCATAGATCAGGACTATTCCCACTGCAGCCAGGACTATGAGCATCCAGTGCTGCCCTATCAAAGGCAGAGCCAGGTTGAACAGGATGCCAGCCGTGCCGCCCTGGGGATGGCGGACGATGGCATAAAGCCCGGTGTCGACAAGAGCAGTGGTCTTCATATAGCTCTTGCCTTCCGGCACCTTGCCCCGCGTGCGGAGGGCAAAGATGGGCACAATTGCAAAGACAACTCCCAGGGTCCAGAGTACCCATCCTGCGATCATGGGTGCCTCGATCCTGGGCTGTTGCAGAACAAAGAAGGCCAGTACTACCTGCAGAACCAGCAGGGCAGACCATATCCAGGCCAGCAGATGGGGATGCAAGCCGTAGAAGACGCGCTTCCAGTCCTTCATCGTCGGTCTCCTTCCCCCCTGGTGGATCGATTGCCACGACTGTGTGCACCACCAGGGCGATACCCTCATCATCAAATCGCGGAGCATGCGTCAGGCAAGAGCCGAGCCTGGTTCCAGAGACAGGGACCAAGCAGGATGATTAGCCGGAACCGCCCCGTCCACCTCGATAGCGGCGGCGCTGCTGGCGTCCGCTGCCTCGCCGGTTGTCTGACGAACCACCACCTCGCCCAACAGCACGACCTCCTTGCCTGGTCGCTTGGCGATCCAGGCCATCGAGTAGGTAGTATGCCAGACGGGGCACAAGCTCGCGACCTGCCCAGCTCAATGCTGCACCGATCACGGGCAGCATCTTTGTCCGCAAGGCGACTGGAGCAGGCTGGGGCTCGACTGAAATGACGTGGGGTTCTGGGCGTGCAGGCAAAGACTGGGTGGGTACCGACACAGCCACTTGCTCGCTGATCACAATTGCCTCCGTGGGGCAAGCGGCTATACAGGCCTCACACTCGCGGCACAGCTTCTCATCTACGACTGCCTTGCCCTCGATCAAGTAAAGGGCGCCGTGGGGACAAACCTCCAGGCAAGCGCCACAGCCATTGCAGCGCTCCGCATGGATGGTTATCAAGTTAATTCACCTCCTTATCCACAAACTTGGGATGGCCCTCCTCCGGGCGCCGCCAGCGCAACTCTGTTCTGTCCAGCACCTCTACCGTAGGAATCGGTGCACGGTGCACATTGATCACTGGCAGCCCGGCAAAGACCTCCTCGATTTCGTCCATCGCGGCCTCCCCAAGGGGCGGCGTGGGACTGGAGCGCAGAGATGTGTTGAGCTGTACGTGGTCAGGCTTCAACTCATGAGCCAGTTCGACCATCTCAGCCACCCACTTCCGGTTGGCGCGGATAAACATCATCTGCAACGCCAGTCTCCCCTGGAACTCGTCGCGAAATGCGCGCACGCCTTCCATTAGGCCCGCCCACGTCAGACTGACCATGGGCCGGTTGATAGCCCGGTAGAGCGCTTCGTCCGGCGCGTCGAGCTTGGCAGCGACGAGGTCGGCATGGGCCAGCTCGCGGCGGACATCTGGTCGGGACAGCAGTGTCGAGTTGGTCAGCACCGCCACGGGCACGCCCCGCAGCGCAGGCCAGCCCCTCACCAAGTCGATCGCCTCCCCCAGGTTAGCCGCCAGCGTCGGCTCGCCGGTGCCGGAAAAGGTCACATAGTCGACATCCTCAGCTGTCAGCGGCAGGGCACCCAGCTCGGCCTTCAGGTGCTCCAGATCGACAAACACCTGGCGCTCCAGGGCAAAGCAGGTTGTCCAGCCCAACTGGCAGTACACGCAATCAAATGTACAGGTCTTTCCCCTGCCCGGCAGCAGATCGATCCCCAAGGAGCGGCCTAACCGCCAGGAAGGTACCGGTCCATAGATCGCGTGCATCGGTTACGGCTCCCGAGTACTGGCTTCTGTGGACAATTCGCCCAGCTTCTCCAGCGCCGCGCTCAGGGCCTCGTTGACCCAGCCCAATTGCTGCGCAGCCAGGGCGATCTCCTCAGCCACCTCTTCCTGACCCGTGGCGCGAACCCTTCCCGCCCATTGGTCAAACTCTGCGGCGTGTTCTTGATTGTGCTCGATCCAGTGAGGCAGCAGTGCTCTGATTTTCGCAAGATCATCCATCGTTGCCCTCCCCTCCATCCGACACGGGCACCAAGGTGACCGTGTGCTTGAGAAAGTCAATGCGCTCCACGCGGGCCTGGACCGTCACCGGCTCCTCGAAAAAAGCCTGCAGGCGCAAGCCCTCATCCACCGGTTCCAACAGGACCACGTCGCGCATGAGCTCCTTTTCCTGACCATCTTGGGCCAAATAAACTGTCGCTTGACACACGTTATGCACTCTCCTTATGACCATTGCCTGAAAGGCGAATTTCCTGCCCCACCGTCACCACACCAAAGTCTGGACCCCACGCTTCCTCAAAGGCGTTCAGGGCCCAATCACAGCTGTCGTGGGGCGAAAGGGCTATCCGCTTGAGCCCCTTCTCCTTCAAGTACCGGATCAACTCGAGCACATCATCTTTTGTCATGAGCTTCCAAAGCGGGCGGTCGGCACCCATGATACGTTGAAACCTCAAGCCGGTGATCGGATAGTGGAGGCCACCCACCAACCCATACAACGGCTCGTCGAATAGCGCTTCGGCCCGCTCGACGATGCTGCGCACACCCTGGTGCCCGCAGCCGACGATCAGCACGATGCCCTTGCCAGCCAGGTTAACCGCCAGCGACTGCTCCGGCGTCAAGCCCAGCACAAAGAGCGCGCGGGAGATCGCCCCTGTCGTAGCCACACCAGGGGCTATCATCTGGGGCGACTCCACTACATGTAGTTCCGCGGTTGGGTGCTGCATTGGCTCTGGCACATACACCGGGACTCGCCGCTGCTCCAGTTTGGCACTGGGCAGCACGAAGGAATGTGCCATCTGGGCCTTCAGGCCGCCAACGTGGTCCTGATGGCCGTGCGAAATCACCACAGCGTCCATCGTGTCCAGATCCACATTCAGGGCCGCTGCATTGCGCTGTAGCGGTGAGGGAGTCTCTTTCTGGGCATTAAGCCCCACGTCAAGTAGCAGCCGGGTATCGCCAGCTTCGACAAGGTACGACACGCCCGCCTCACCTGCCAAGTCGTCACTAGCTGTGCGGGCATCAATGAGGGGCAGGATAGTCAGTGCCTCCACCGGCTCCAGATCAAGCTTCTCAGGCTGGAAGCTGTCCCAGGCTTCAGCAGCATGTTGTTGGTTGCGGCGGAACCTGACCACCAAGAGCGCCAGCGCAGCCCCGATCAAGAGCAGCATTGCCGCCAGCACACCAATTAGCACGTCCATCCCAAACCTCCTCCCTCAGCTAGGTGTTCATCCCATCAGCGCCAACCTGGCCTCCATCTCCTACGTGCAGCGCACCCTGCTACAGCCCTCCGCTGTAGGGTGCAATATCGCCCTCTAGGTACCCTCCGCCAGCAGGGCGTTCAGATCCTCCGCGCCGACATAGCCCACGACCTCGATCTCCTGCTCCGTGACGCCGGGCACCTCAGCCACGGCCCGGCGTATCTCCAGGCTCAGGTGGACTGCGAGAGGACACAGGGGCGACGAGGGCCTGAACTTGTAGCGAACACGCCCGGTCGTGCCCTCCACCTCCAGATCCTCAATGAGGCGCATGCGCATCACGTCAACGCCTGTCTCCGGGTCGATAACCTGGCCCAGACGCTCGCTCACCCGATGCTTGAGCTCGATCGACTGCAGATCCATGCTATTCCTCCAATCGCGCCCGTATCCGCGCCCACGCTGCGCCCAGGGCCGCCGCCATAGCCCCACCCGGCTGGAAGGCAGTCACCGGCTGTCCCTGGACCATTGCCTCAGTGACGACAGTATCAAAAGGCAGACTGCCCACGACCTCGATCCCCTCTTCAGCGCAGTAGGCTTCAATCTCCGCCGTCTGCTCCGGATTGAGGTCGGCCTTGTTGATGCACACCAGCGCCGGCACCCGAAAGTGCGTCACTGTGCCCAGCGCACGCTCCAGATCGTGGATGCCCGACACCGTCGGCTCGACGACCAGCAACGCCAGGTCGGCGCCAGCGCTGGCCGATATCACAGGGCAGCCGATGCCAGGGGGCCCGTCCACGATGAGTAGCTCGCGCCCCTGGTCGAGAGCCAGCAGGCGGCCTTGCTGCTTGACCATGGTAACCAACTTGCCTGAATTCTCCTGCGCAGCAAAAAGGTACGCGTGGTACAGCGGCCCAAAGCGTGTGTCGGACCGGAACCATAGGCCAGCCTGCTGCTCCTCGCTATGGATGGCTTCCTCCGGGCACTGGTACACGCAGGAAGCGCAGCCCTCGCAAGCCAGGGTATCCACCCGGTAAGTGTCGTCTCCGGGCACGATAGCATCGTAGCGGCAGACGTCGTGGCAGGTGCCGCACAAAGTGCACTTGTCCGGATCGATGACCGCTATCTGCCCGCCCATAAACACATGTTCTTCCAACTTGGTTGGCGCGAGCACCAACTCCAGGTTGGCAGCATCCACATCAGCGTCAGCCAGTACGACCGGCAGATCCTGAGATGCCAGGTGAGCCAGCGCCGCCGCCACCGAGGTCTTCCCGGTGCCGCCTTTGCCGCTTAGAATGACCAGTTGTTTCATCGTCGCAATGCTCCGCTACTTGAATCGACCATCCGACTTTTGCTCCTTAACCCTGTCCCCTGTGGATTCCAGCCAGCCGATACGCTCGGCGTCGTTGTGATCAAATGCCGGCACGTATGGCTTGATATCCAGCAGAGGCGTCCCATCCACAATGTCTACGTTCTCAATTTGCAGCAGATTCCCCTCGATGCCCAACAGCCTCACGATCGACAGGCCGATCGGGTTCGGCCGGCTCGGTGCGCGAGTGGCAAACACCCCCCGCGGTTCGTCGTCCATGAAAGGGACAACAGTTAGATTGACCTGCCTGACGCGGTGAAAATGATAAAGCAGGATGATATGCGAAAAACCATGCAAGTCCTGCAGGCCAGCGACGAACTCTGGCATCACCTCGACGGTGCCACGTACCCCGCGCGCGGCAGCTGGCTGGATCGGCACCTTTTCGACACCCTCGAATGGGCTGTGAATGATGCCGATCGGTTGATACGACACGGTCATCATCCCGATCCCTTCCGCTCAGCAACCAACTGCGCGATCTGCCCATACAGGTCCTGAAACGCCCCACGATATTCGGGCATCGCCTCCACCAACAGCCGTCCCTCCGCGATGGCCTCGGCGATCTGCCGGTCCAACGGGATGCGCATCAGGATCGGAATCTCCTCCTCGGCGCAGTACGCTTCGACACCCTCGTCGCCAATGCCGTCCCGGTTGACCACAACGCCTACAGGCAAGCCCAGCTCGTCGCGGGCAACCTGAACCGCCAGCCGCAGATCGTGCAGGCCAAACGGCGTTGGCTCGGTCACCATCAGCACAAAGTCGACGTCGCGCATGGTCTCCACAACCGGACAGGAGGTGCCAGGCTGGGCATCCAGAATCGCCACGCGCCCGTCCTGCGCAGACAGGTGCTTCTTTTTCAACTGGCTGATGATCGGCACCGACATCGCCTGTCCCACGTCCATCGTACCATGGGCAAAGTCGATCGGCCCGGCAGGCCCCGACTCTAGCGTCCCCATCACATTCAGCACTTCGTATATGGCGTCCTCCGGGCAGTTCAGCGTGCAACTACCGCACCCGTGGCACAGCTCTGGGAACACCAGCACCTTCTCGCCAACCACGGCGATCGCATGCCACACGCAGACCTCGGCGCAGCGACCGCAGTAGGTGCACTTTGCCAGATCCACCTCCGGGATCAAAATGCCAACCTCTTGGCAGCTGTCCAGTTCCGGTTTGAGGAAAAGCGCGGCATTTGGCTCCTCGACATCGCAATCTAGGAACAGCAGCTTACCCTGATCGCCAGATTCCCGCTCTGCGACCGACGCCGCCAAGCTGGTGGCGACAGTGGTCTTGCCGGTTCCGCCTTTGCCACTTGCTACAGCAATGATCATCTGTGTACTCGCTCCCCCTAACTTGATCCTTCTGTCTGTCCGGCGATCGCCTCAGCCAGCGTGGCGCTCTCCGTCAGACGCACCTCGACACCAGCATCGGCAAAGACGTAGGCCGGCCCCTTTCCACGGACGTCCTCACGCAACAGTGCCACATCGGTCTTCAGGCCCACCAGCCACTCGGCCACGCGGATGCCCTTGGCCTTCTCAACAGCTTGGTGCGGATTGGCCAGGATCTGCTGAGACTCGATCTGGCCATCTGCCAGGCGCACTTCCACCAGGGCAAAGTACGGCGATTCACCAAAGTGCTCACTCACCGCACCCTGGGCATCAGCCAATGGCACGGCATATCGCAGATGGGTGCGCACTTGCGGCTCGTAGTGGATTAGCACCCGCTCCACGTGGGGCACCTGTTCGCGGATGGTCCTCTCCAGGCGCTGGCTGACGGCATGTGCCCGCTCCAGGTCATCCACACGCAGCGCGACGTCGACCTCCAGGAAGCGGTAACGTCCAGCGTTACGTCCCACCAACGACCGCACCTGCGCCACGGTGGGCTCGGCATCTACCAGGGCACGCACCTGGTCCAACGTCTCGTTGTCCAGCGAAGCATCCAGCAGCACCCGCATGCCATCGGCCAGGAGCTCCCAACCGGTCTTGACGATGAGCACTACAATAATCAACGACGCGTAGCGGTCGACCGGGAACCCGACCATCTGGCCGATGAGAGCCAGGAACACTACACCTGAAGAGAAAACGTGGGCGCGGTACTCCTGAGCGTCAGCCATAAGGCTCGGTGAGTTCAGCTCCCGCCCGACCCTCATCTCAAAGAAGCTGAAAGCCAGCGGGATTACCGCCGACAAAGCTACACCAGCCAGCATCCAGCCGTTGACCGTCGTCGCCTCGGGCTCGGCAAAGATCGCCTCCTTGGCAATCTCGTAGCCGGTGAAAAAGATGAGGATCGCCACACCGACGGCTACCAGGTTCTCTACCTTGTACAGCCCATAGGGAAACGCACGGCTCTCCCGCTCTGAGATCTTGACGCCTGCCAGCACCGCCACCGAGGCTACCAGGTCCACCAGGTTGTGTACCATCTCAGCCGCCACCGCCAAGCTGCCCGAAGCGGCAGCAATGGCCAAATTCAGAAGGCTCAGAAAGATGTTAACCGCGATAGACGCCCAGGCAACACGGGAAGCCTGGGGTGCCGATCGCTGATTGGACTCGGTGGTCATCTACTCAGTCCCCTCTTTGCTCTGGATGTGGCCATTCTTCATGGCCTCCTGCAGCGTCTCCACCGCCAGTGTTGCGCAGTGTATGTGCTCGGGCGGCAGGCCATCGAGCGCGATGATCAACTCTGCCGCTTCCAAGGCACCTGCTTCCTCCAGGCTCTTGCCCTGTACCATGCGGGTTAGCATGCTGCCACAGGCCACTGTGGGCCCGCATCCGTCTGTCATAAAGGCCGCAGCCTCGATCTGCGAATCGTGGATCCGCAAAAAGATCTCCATCGTGTCGCCGCAGGGGCCATGCACGAGCGCGTGCCCATCAGGCTCCAGCATGACCGTCATGTTCTGAGGGTGGCGCGCCTCCCTGAGTACCGTTTCCGAGAAGAGCGCTCGCTCTTGCTCGATGATCGCCTGCTGTAGCGCCGCCACCCAACGTGCAAAGTCATTGTCTTCTCGTTGTTCTGCCACATTGATCTCCAGTGAATACCCAGCCCTCAGATCAGCCTTTGCAGCATACAGGCTCACAGAGTAGTTCAGCCACGAGCCACTGCGAGCACCTCACTGAGCGTCTATTCACGCGTCATCTTTGTGCCGCACTTGGGACACTGGATATCATAGCAAGGTGTGCCAAGCTGGTGCGGCACCTTGTGACCGCAGTTGGGACAGATACATTCGCCACCAGGACCGGCGGCCTTGGACCCGCCCATACGTCCCGGTCCCCGTCCTCCGCCACGACCGCCACCTCTTCCTCCACCACGACCCATAACAACCTCCTAGCTCATTCGGTCCAGCTTGCCTTCCACTTCCTCCAACTGCTTGCGCAGCATATCGGCCTCTTCCTTGAGCCGGCCCAGCTCATCCTTCTCATACACTCCCCCCACCAGATCATCGGCGGAGCTATCGCCATGACCGTGCTCCTCGCTTTCCTTGCACGGGGCCGCGCCCTTGAGCTCGCCGCCAAGGTAGCGTTCCAGCGACTGGCGCACCGTGCCAAAGGCACCGGTCACACCCTCGATGCCAAACTGCTCAAAGAACATGATGGCCCGGCCTCCCATGCCCCCGGTAAGCATGACATTCGCGCCCATACTATTGATCAGCGCTGGCACCTGTCCTGGCTGGTGGTGCCCGTAGTAGGGATTGTCCACCACCTGGACATCTGTCACGTTGTGATCGTCCATATCAACCAGCACGAAATGTGGACAGCGCCCAAAGTGGGGGCTGACCACGCTGTCTAGACCGTTCTTGTTGTCCGCGGAAACAGCAATGCGCATCGGTTAGTCCTCCTTCTCAAGTTCTTCGATCTTGTCCATCGTTGTTGCCAGTTGCTGGCGCAGGTCCTTGAGCGTCTCGCGTAGCTTGGAGAGCTCACTCTGCTTGTCAACAGCAGGCCTGGCAGCGGCAGGAGCGACAGGCACCTGCTGGCCTCGTCCCATCCCGCGTCCCATCCCGCGCCCCCCACCTCGCATCCCCGAGTGCGCGCGGACATTGGGCCCGCTCATCGGTTGGAGCTGCCCTGCCTTGTAGGCCTCGACGGCCTGGCGCACAGTACCCCCAACCACCAGGTAGCCTGGCACACCTGCAGCCTGCAGCACGTCAAAGGCGTTCGGGCCCAGGTTTCCGCTGAGTACCGCATTCGCCCCCTGGTTCACCACGAACTGGGCAGCCTGAATGCCGGCGCCCCCGCCCTGGCTCATGGCCGGGTTGGGTACAGCCTCAAATTCCATCGTCTCTGATTCCACAAACAGATAGGTCGGGCACCGGCCAAACACCGGGCTAGCCGGCGCGTCCAGCGTGTCGCCCTGCGAAGAAACTGCGATTTTCATTTGCCAAATCTCCCCTCTACAAGTATAATGTGTTGGTAAGATGAGTCCTTGCCCCTGAGAGGGCTCCTACTCATCTCCTTCTGCCATCTACCCCGGGTGGATGGGGATAGCGGGGGCGGACAACGCGCCGCGACAGCATGTTGGCCCGCCCCTGCGCCATCCCCGGTTGATAGTCTACTCTTGGCCCAGTTCCTCCATCCGCTGGGCAATGGCGTCGAGCTGCTCCTTCAGCAACTCGGCTTCTCCCTTGAGCATCTCGATCTCATCCTCCTGGGATGGGGCCGCATAGGGACCTCCGTAGGCCGCCATAGGGCGGGCTCCCCAGCGTGCCCAGCGAGGCAATCCGGTAGCGTAGAACTGGTTTCTCCAGCCCCAGCCACCGCCGCCGCGCCCCATGCGCCCGCCGTAGCCTCTCCCACGACCGAACGCGCGGCCGAACCCGGGATACGCCCAGCCAGGTGCATCGTAGCCACCGCAGTAACCCATGCCCCGGCCGGTCATTGGACCCATTCCTGCCGGTCCTGTTCCATCTCCTGCTGGCATCTTGTTCACCTCCTTCTTTCCAAGTTGAAATCACTCTATCTACTGACAACAAACAGGGCTATCCTACCACCGGCGTCCCCGGCCTGCCCTTCCTCCGCCCCGTCCGCCCAAGCGCGGCCGTCCTGGGAATGCGGAAAACCGCCCTCTGAACGCTCGAAGCCTGGCCCCGAGGCCAAGGCCTCGGCCCAGCACACGATTGGCAAAACCAGGTGTCTCATACCCATTGCATGGGCCCAGTCCCCGGCCCGTCCGGGCTCCCCTACCTCTCGGTCCCGTACCATCTTCTCTTGGCATAGTTTTCACCTCCTCTCAACGCTCACCACCAAAACCATGACCTCTACCATTCCTATCACGCAAGGCAACTCACCGCCCGATCGGTCCTGCCAGCGAGCCATCGGTGATCCTTACCGATGACCCTCCATGTGCGAGCCGTAGGTCTCCAGAAAGTGATGCAGCACACGATCGGTCTCCCGCAGGTCCTTGACCCACCAGGCCAGGTAGCGATCGCCCTCGTCGGTGATCCGATAGAGCCGGCGGGCTGGTCCCCCACTCTCTGTATCCCAATGGGAGGTGACGAACTCTTGCTCCTCCAGGCCCCGCAACATACGATACACCGTGCTCAGATCCACCGGATTCTGCCCAAAGCCAAAGGGCTCGAGTCCATCCAAGAGCTCGTACCCGTGAGCCTCCTTGCGATGTAACAGCAACAGGAGACACGGCTCCAGAAAGCGATGTATCCGTCGCGGGCAGGCCTCGTCGGACCGTCCACCCCGCCAGCGGCGATGCCCCATCGGCATAGTCAAGCTCCCTTCTGTACCCATATATATGCAACTTGCACATATAGAATAATACCATACTTGGGCTAGCTTGTCAAGAGGGAATTTGACAATGACACGCATTCCAAGTACAACCAGCAATGAAGTGAAGATTTAGTTGAGCCAGTTTGCTAGAACGCATAGATTCGGTTAGTATGTGTCAGTCCTAGGCGAGCTAACCAGA